>Ga0114923_10003702_pt1 | contig 10300 bp, 7 predicted proteins | sample SumtaG_FD_89578 | JGI IMG/M metagenome (GOLD analysis project Ga0114923, IMG submission 89578) | Deep subsurface microbial communities from Indian Ocean to uncover new lineages of life (NeLLi) - Sumatra_00157 metaG | ecosystem: Environmental > Aquatic > Marine > Oceanic > Sediment | place: near...
CATAAAAATAGAGTTAAAAAAAGGCGGAATGAGGTTGGCAGCAACAGATGGTTATCGACTAAGCGTAAAGACGATTGAAGGCCTAAAGGGAATTAGAAAAGAGCAAGAGATGGTGGTGCCGGCCAGGGCGTTAATGGAGCTAACTAAGGTGTTGGGGCAAGAGGAGGAAGGCGGAGTGGTGATGGCGGCAACAGACGAGGAAAAGCAGTTGATTTTGGTGGTAGATGAAGCAGAGATTGTAACTCGACTGCTGGAAGGAGATTTTCCAGACTTTGATAAGATTATTCCGACAACGACCAAGACAACGGTGGAGCTAGAAACAGAGGAGTTGCAGCAGGCGGTGAGAGCAGCAGCGATTTTTGCCAGAGACAGTGCAAACATTGTTAAGTTTAGGATGATGGGGGACAAGTTGGTGATATCAGCTAATGCGCCGCAAGTGGGAGAAAATGAGGTGGAGTTGAGTGGGAAAAAGACAGGAGAGGACGGAGAGGTGGCCTTTAATAGTCGTTATTTATTGGAGATGTTGGGAGTGATGAAGGGAGAAAGGTTGAGCCTGTCAATGTCAGGAGCGTTAAGTCCGGGAGTGTTTAGAGAGGTGGGAGATAAGTCGTGGCTTCACATTATTATGCCGGTGAGGGTGCAGGCTTAGAGATAATATAGAAACAGAGGCTGATTACTATTCTTTGTGTTCTTTCCAGTCGTCAAAGGCGCCTTTAGGCGTTGGATAAGAAGGGTTGTCGGGAGAAAAAGAGTCGTCGTTAAGCCTGAGATAAAAAGAGATCAGGTGCTGAGCAAGGTTTTCTAGGCCCTCTTCAGAGGTTAGATCAAAAAAGGCCCCTTCAACGTCATTCATGGAATCTCGGAGCGGGGGTTGAGGAGGCGGTGGGGTAAAGCCTGGGTCTGGTAATCCAAGGAATTTTCTTGAGGAAGGATTGAGCAGATAGTCAAACGTACCTTCTTTTCGGCGAACTGGCGTTGGTTGCTCCACGTGTTTATGAGCCAACCACGCTAGTGGGTTTGTGCTTTCAGGATGATAATCGCTTTTTTTTGCGCATGTTTGGCTGTAGATTTCCGCTAAGCCCTTATGATCTAAGACGAGCCCTAAGACTTCCTGCGTTTGTCTTAACTCATGGTTTAGAATAGTTACAGAGGAAGTATCGCTGCCCTGGGGGGCATCGGCCTTTGGAATATCTTTAACCTGAGCGCTTACCCAAAGCTTACGCTCGCCTGTGTGATAAACTAGAGAATAGGCAATTTTGCCGTGATCTGGGTCCCATTTTTTAACAGCTTCTTTTAAGCCCAACTCAACCCTTAAGTCTTCCATGTATTCAACAATGGGTAATTGACTATCAAGCTTTGAGACCACTCGGTTTTTCTGCTTAGCTTCTTCGTTTATTCTTTTTTGCTCTTCTATTATGGCGGCTGTGTCTTTGGTTTCCTCCTCGACGGGTTGGGCCGCCAGCCTCTCTTCTTCTTCCTTTTTTACTAAGGCTGCTTTTAGTCGGTTAGGAAAGCTTTCTTTTTTTGACATAGTAAATAATTATAACATAGCTAAGAAAGCCTTGCCATTAATTAGGTGGCAAGCACAAAGCCAAATCCGAAGACATTGAGATGGCAGTTGTTACGTCAGGGGCGTTAAGCCCAGGAGTGTTTAGAGAGGTGGGAGACAAGTCGTGGCTTCACATTATTATGCCGGTGAGGGTGTAGGCTTAGGCGGTTGGGGTGGAGCGCTAACCGGAGGAGCGGAGGGCTTGGGAGCGGGCGGAGGAGTGGAGACAGATTTAATAATTGACGGCGGCGAAGAGGCGGGTGGTTGAGCGGCTTGTTTTTTAGCTAAAATCTCACGAGGGTCGGAGGTGATAAGCTGGTGTTCGTCAGGAGAGGCGACAACGCGAAGGGCAACGTGGTTTTAACCAGCAAAGATAATACCATGACCAATACCAGCGCCCAAGAGAAGGTGTTTTTCTCCCTCGGATAGATAAAAGATTTTGGCAAGGTTATCGATGGCGGCGGTAGATTGCTTCATAAGGATTTGGATAGAAGAGTTGGTGACAATGGCTTTGCCATAGTCAGATCTCAGGAAGTCTTCAACGTCTTGGGTAATGGTGGTGAGGCCGAGATAATATTTTCTGGCGCGCTTGGCCATGGAGTAGACAAAGGAGGCAGAGTCAGGGTATTTCATTAGATACCAAGCTTCGTCAATAATAAGAAGGCGCTTTTTAAGGTCTTTTTTAATACGAGTCCAGATAAAGTCAAGAATCATGAACATGGCAATTGGCCGAAGGGCGTCTTCAAGCTCCTTAATGGAAAAGACGGTAAAGGTGTTAGTGATGTCAACATTGGTGTGTTGATCAAAGATGCCGCGGAAGGAGCCTTTGACAAATTTTTCTAAGCGGGCAGCCAGAGAGTCGGCAGCGGTTTCTTCCATGCCGATAAGAATTTTGTAAAGATCTTCGAGAAGAGGGGGTTCTTTTTTCTGGGTGCTGGGATCAGGGGTGATGCCTTTTTGTTTGTAGGTAAGGATGATGGCTCGGTCAAGCAGGGCCTCTTCTTGAGGAGAGAGCTGGCCCATGATGATTTTAAACAAAGAGTGAAGGGAGAGAACCTTGTGGCTGAGCTCGTTTTGGCCCTCTTCGTAAACCTGAGAGAGGTCAAAGGGGTTGATTTTAGACTTAGCATCAAAGGAAAAATTGATGTATTGGCCGCCAACAGCTTCACAAAGAGGTTGATATTCGTTTTCGGGGTCAATGATGATGATTTCTGTGCCAAACATAAGAGAGCGAAGGGCTTCGAGTTTAACTAAATAGGATTTACCAGCACCAGATTTGGCGAAAATGACGGAGTTGGAGTTTTCCAAAGAGAAGCGATCGAGAATAACCAAAGAGCCGTTGTGTTCATTGATGCCGTAGAGAATGCCCTGGTTTTGAGTTAGCTCAGAAGAGGTAAAAGGAAAGGTGGTGGCTAAAGAGGTGGTGTCCATGTTGCGGGTGATCATGAGGCGATCCTGAGCAGTAGGGAGAGTGGTTTTAAAGGCATCTTCAATTTGAAGACTGGCGGTTTTAGCAATGATCATTAAAGAGCCAAGAGTGGATTGGACCTGTTTGGTGGTTTTGTTGAGTTCGTCTAAGGATTTAGCAGGAATGGTAATGTAGAGAGCGAATTGGAAGAAATGTTCGGCACCTTTGGCAAGCTGGGTTTGGAGTTTTTTAGCATCTTCGAGCTTGACCCTGGTGCTGGGGTCAGCAATTTTGCCGCGCTCAACGTCAGACTGAATTTCGGCTTCCATTTCACCGACTTTTCTTTTAAGATCGTCCATGATGCCGCGGCCCTCAACAGGGTAAATATACATAGAAACATTAAGGGCTCGCTCAAAGTTGATTAAGGGGGCTAGCCAGTTGGCATTAACAAAGCGAGGGTAGCCAGAAACAAAAAGGGTGCGGAAGTAGGTGTTGGCGATTTTTTGATAAGAGAAGTCGATTTCAATAGCGCCAGGAGCAATGATGTCTTTGACGGAAGTAATGCCCCGAGCTAGCTGATCTTGAGCAGAGGAAGAGGGGGTTGGTTGAGGCTGGGATTTGTCGGGGGAAGAGGTTTTCCCGGAGGGTTGAGTTGGAGCAGCTTTGGCGGTAGGAGTGGAAGGCTTAGCTCCGGCCTTAGCTGGAGACGGAGGGGTGGATTTTTTGGCAAAAGGCAAATTAAGTTTCATGATGGACTAACAGCTTTTTTAGGAGGAATGGGCCTGGGTGGGGGTTGAGTAGAGGTTTTGATGGTAGTGGCGGGAGGCGGAGAGGCGGTTTTTTTAGAAGGCGGTTGGTTGGCGATAGCAGCTTGAACTAAGGGTTGGTCATAACCACCGTCTTCAGAAAATTCGATTGAGCCAGCATCAGGGTTGTAGTGTTGGAAAAAGAGCTTGATGAGCTCGGGGGTGGTGAGTTGCCGGGCTTTAAGACCGAGACGAGTGAGTTGGCCGATAAGGTGGTCGCGCTTAGGAATGAGGCTGTTTTTGGCTTTTTGGAGGATGTGGTCTTTGTCAAAGGGTAAACCGGGCTTTTTTTTGAGATTGGAAGCAAGGGTGGACTTAATGCCGAGCTCAAGGCTAGAGAAAGGGATGACGAGATAGAATTTTTTATCAAGAACCTCGTTTTCTTGAACGGTTTTTTGAACAAACTGATGATATTTTTCAAGCTGGTTTTTGAGCAAGGCATTTTTGGTTTTGGCTTTTTGAGCATTGAGAAGAGCTAGGTAGGAGTTAATGTCTTTTTTTTGGCTGCGGATGATGATTTGGATGGGGTAGGTAAGAGAATTGAGAAGGCCGGCGTAGGCATAGATGGTGGCATCTTGTTCGCTTTCAGAGAGAAGGCTGAAGTTGATGGCGCTGGATTGGAGGACTAAGCAGCAGGAGCCGTCTTTGAGAATGACCAGGTTGTCTCGAATGTCCTCGATGTCCAGATGATCTTGAGTGCTGGCTTTAATAGGGGCAGGTTTGGTCATAGGGCTTGAATTTTAAGGGGCGGGATAATTTCGCCTTTGGCCTCGAGTTTGATTATAGCAAAGCGGTGGTCAGGGTGCTCGGAGCTAATTCGGTAAATACCTTCTTTTAAGGGAGTGGCGATGAAGAACTGGCCAAGTTTGTTGGATTTGAGGGCTCGAACAGGATGGCCCTTATGGTTTTTGATTTCAAGGATGACGCTAGGAATGATTTTATTGGCTTTATCAAGAGTTATGCCGGCGATAAGGTTGGGCTTTTCAGGTTTTTGAGGCAGGATGATATCAGGGGCAAAGGTGGCAGCTTTGGCGGGTTTGGGCTGGGGCGGCGGGGTAACTACAGACTTAGTCTTAGGCGCAGCGGGTGACGGGGCGGGTTTGGGCTGGAGGCTTGATTGTGGCGGAGCAGCCTTGGTGACAGGAAGAGGTTTAGTTGGAGCTGGGGGTGGAGAAGCTGGTGGTTTAGGCGTGGTAGGAACATGAGGCATGGTGGCCAGTTTTGATTTAGTTGGAGATTGGTAAAGAGTGGCATGAGGGAGAAGACACATTTGGGGGGTCATGAGCTTGCGAACCCGGATGCCCTTGATGGGCGACTGGAGAGGGGTGGATGGTTGGAGAGTTTCTTTAGTTGGAGCTGGGGGCTTGGTGCCTAAGACTCCAAAAAGATTATGAATATGCTGAAGATATTTGGCCTCAGCCTGGTCAAAGGCGGTGGTGGGAGAAGGAGGTAGAGATTTAAGATATTCTTCCAGATCGCCAGGTTGTCTGGTGGCGACAATGGCTTCCTGGGGTTGGGGCTTAGGAGGAGAAAAGATATCTAGGGTTTTAGCTAGGGGTCGGTAGAGAAATTGGGTGGGTCTGTAGATAGCTTTAATAAAATTGATGATCCATTGATCGAGGGGGCGATCTTCAAAGGGGACAAAAGCAAGAGCAAAGCCAAGAAAGGCAGCAAGGGGCCCGAGGGTCCATTTAATAATAAAGTTGGCGCTGGAGTTAAAGGTAATCCAGGCAATGACAAGGCCGACAGCCAACTCTGAGAATTGCTTGAGAGTCATGTTACCGACTAGGCGAAATTTATAGGCGATAATGTCTTGAGGAACAGGGTGTTGTTGCATGTATGGTCATTATAGAGACATAAGAGATTGGTTGACAAGAAGGTTGTTGTTAGGTCTTTAGCTATGATATGTTTAATTAGTTTGTTAAGAAGGGGAATATGGGCGAAGCAGGAGAACAACTAGTAACTAAAATCAAGCCAGTTCAGGGAACAATAAAAGTAGTGGAAAGAGATGAGCAGGGGCCACAAAAGAAGGCGGCGAAGAAGGTGACAAAGAAAAAAGGACAGAAGGCAAAGAGCAGCGGGAAAAAAGAAATAGAAAAGACAGGAATAATGGCGGAATCGACGCTGGTGGCACAAGAGGATCAGTCGACATATGATCTGAAATTATATTATGAAAGAACAGGTGACGAGACAGCCTTGTATGTATATGTTGAGGGATTGATAGATAGATTGGCGAAAGGGGAGGAGAAAAGCCTGGCTTTAAGGCAAGAGGAGGTAGAGGAAGTGTTAGAAGCAATAGCTAGGTGTCCAGGGGAAGGGGTGTTGCTTAAAGCAGAGCTAGGAAAGCATGTGTGGGAAATGATGAATAAGTTGAGGGAGACGAAGTATGATACGACGGGTAAGCAGAACACAGCGTCGGCGGCGTGGGATGCGCTTAGAACAGAAACTTTACTAGAAAGAGGGGCAATTAAGGCTGGATTGTTGGCGAAACAGAAAATAAGAAAGGACGCCAAAAAAGCGGCAAAAGATCATTCGGAGCTAGCGGATATTTATTATTATGGAATTGAACACGGAAAGGAGCCGCAGAAGTTTCACTGGACTGATGCCGTGGAGCTGGAGAAACAGCAGAAAGCGGTGGTAGCTAATCAAGCAGATAGAGATGTGGTGCTGCATAAACTAGCTATGAATGCGAGAAATCCAACTGAAGCGTTTGTAAGACTGAAGGCTAAGGTATGGAAGGATCCTCAGACAAGACTAAGAGCTTGGGAGAACATGGAGGGGAAATTGATGGAGGGCTTTGCGGTTAGTCCTCAAGAATATTGGCGGGGACAGTTGTTGGCGGCAGTGGAAGATCGGCTAAAGAAGATGAGATCAGGAGCAAAAGCGAGGTTAAAAGGGAAGGGGGCAAAGGCCAAGTTTGTGATTGGGGCGCCGAAAAAGTGGAAAGATAGGGAAAATTGGAGAGGCTTTTCGCCTAAGTTGGCAGTGGCAGAGGTAGCGGGCAATACGGTAATTGGTCAGTTTCTTGAGTCAATGGGAAGAGGAAGATATTGGATGGGGAAAGCAATGTTGGATTATGGTTATTGGAGGTTGGCAAGGGGTTATCTAGTAGAGCATAAAGATGAAGGGGAGCGATCGGCTCAAGGAGATGTGTTGAGTCATATTGATGAGAGGCTGTTAGGTGATGATGTGAGGGAGCATACAGGGGCAGGAGCAATGGATTTGATAGCCAGGGATAAGCGGACAATGGATATATTAAATGAGTTGTTTTTACTACCAACAACTTTAAAGGGTGATCCAAGTACGCATTTTGAATCAATTCTAAAGGACTTGGGAAATAAACATGGATTTGATCATAAAAAGGATTTGCCGGATTTTGTGACAGATGCAGTAATGATAGCAACGGGATTTTGGAATTTTGATGTTGACAATATTCCGGCTACTGATAAAAGACATCAAATTTTCCACTTTGCAGAATTTTACATGAAAAAGTATGTAACTGATGCGTTGGGGGAAAGAGTGACGGCTTTATTAGGGGAAGGGTTTCGGTTGGTAGAGACAGAGGTAGCTAAGATAGGCTTTAGTGTGGGGAGAAATCGAGGCTATGACTATCATGCGTTTGCAGATGATTTAAGGCCATGGGATCCAGAGCAGTTTCCAGATCAGTTAGATAAGAATTGGCAGTATGTTTATTTTTATATGTTACAGAGGAGGGAGAAAGGCTTGAGGCGGAAGCGAGAGCCAGGAGATCAGGCTAACTTTCCAGCAACACCAGGAACAACAGCCCAGTTTATGCCTTTTGATAATGAGAGAGTTAAAGGAGGAGAACATGACCATCGGAAGGAAGTGTATGAACGAATTAAGCATGTGTTGGGTGAGCACGATAAGTTAATGCTAGAAAATGGTGAGGGTAAGGCGGGGTATAACAAAGACGATTTGAGGGATAGGGTGATAAAGGCGTTGGATGAGTTTGGTGGTGCGGGAGTATTTAGAATTGGTGGAGTAAATTATGCGAAAGGAGAGAATGAAATTTTTTGGAATGAGGCAGTGGAGGATATGATGGAAAGATATAGAGTGGGAGGAGCGGCAGCTTTAAATCCAACAGAGGCAGCGCAGATAGATGTGTTTGTAAATTTACAGTCAGTGTTACAAGATGCTCGAGCCTGGGGATTGATATATGCATTTGATGATCCTGAGGTAAGAGGGCTGGCAGAGTATGGGAAAGATATAGTTTATGGAATGAGTTATATGATTAAGGCCAATAAGGACAAAGCGGCGATGCTTAAGTTGTTAAACGCAGCGCCATACCAGACTCCAGAGGAAATGAAGTTAAATCCAGCGGCGGTGTTGGACACGCTTTTAAACATGAGTGGAAGGTTTAATACAGAAATGACTTTTAGAAACTCTTATCTTTTGTATCTTTATGCAGAAAATGTGGTAATTAACAGGATGTTACAATTAGAGATTCCTTCGGTGCAAAATTTGACGCAGATGATGGAGTCGACAGGAGAGGTTCAGTTGGGTTGGTGGAAGCTGGGTTGGTTCTCATCGGGCTGGTGGGGGAGAGAGTTGGCCTTAGCAAAGGCTGGTTATATGGAGAAAATGTTGCAGGTGCGGTTGGAGATGATTCAGACAGGGTTGTTTGACAGATTTGATGATTTTATGGATATGTGGAGGAAGACATTGGTAGCGACGGAGGCGTTTGATTGGAGCCACACAAGGAGTATTCCGTTTGAACAGCGAGCATACATTTTTAAGTATTTGGCGGGTCATCATAATCCGTTTCAGCCAGTTGAGAGTTGGCGAGTGGTAGATGTAGTGAAGCAGGCAGATGGAAGTTTACAGCAGACGGGAAAACCGGCAGAAGCAGGGGATTGGATTAGAGATGGATTGCGAGTGCAGGATTTGACTAGAAAAGAAATAGGGGCGTTTTTTGACGAGATTGATTTACAACAGGCGGGGAAGTTGTTTGGAGGGCAAACAACAGTGGGGGCGATACCAAAAGATCTTCGGGCAGGGGAGACAATGTTTGAAGGTGGAAGGTTTGTGTGGGAAGCTGGTTCTGGTGAATGGGGATGGGATAAGGGAGAGTGGTTGTTTGACCAGGATGCGGAGCGGATGAGGTTTTATAAGTTGGGGGAAGAGATAGGAAAAAAGGATGATGGCACGCCGATATTGGCAGAGAAAGAGGGATTTTCCAGGGAAAAAGTGGATTTAGCTGATGATTCTAAGGCGGAGAATTTAGTTGATGATGCTAAGAAGAAGAAGAAGAAAAGAACAGTGGAGGTGATTTATCCGTTTCTTGCTTTTAAAAGTGAGCAGGCACGGCAGGAGTTTTATAAACATAGAATGAATATAATTTTTGAGTTAACTACAGGGCGGCCAATTGACCATACGCCGGGAGGAGATGCGGTAATTCAGCTGGATAAATATTATGAAACCAAAAAAGGGGCGACGATGTTTCAGTTAATAAGACAGGTGGAAGCCCTAAAGTCAGAGTCAGTGTATCAGGTAAATAGGATTAGGACGGCTAGGGCAGTGGAAGGAGGAATTTTGCAGTATAAGTTTAAGTTTGGGGGGCGATTGGAAAAGGCAATAAACTCTTTAGTTGCATCAGAGAAAGGAAAAGCTGAGGGGAACTTAAGAAAGCATGATGTGGAAAGACTAAGGAAATGGATTAGTAAGTATGATAAGAGCTGGAAAAAGGCTTTGGGGGGATGGGGAACGAGGGCGGGGTTATGGTTTGCTGAATGGGGGATAGAGCTGGGAAATTTTAAGCTGACGCCGTCAGTAATTATGGCAACAGTGGGAATTTTAACTGTGGGTTCTGTTTTTGCTGTATCTAACTTTTTTGGGGCAATTCCTTATATTTTTAGCCCGGCGTTTAGAGCTGCATATGCAACAGGAACTGAATGGCCTATTTTTAAGGCATTGGGAAAAGGATTGGCTGATATTTACAGCACAATGCCAGGAGGATTTTTAAATTTTGGCCTGCTGATGAAGTATGTTGTTTCTTATGCGTTGGCTAACTCGGTGGTGGATAGTTGGTTGGGGCCGTGGGTGGCTCGAAGGATGCCCCAGGATACGGATGTTGATAGAAATTATCCAATGCTGACTGGGCGTGATCCTAATGGTTGGGATGATTTTTTTCCGGTGTTATAATATTCAGGTATGGTAGATAGTGGGCCAAAAGCAGAAGGACAAACTCAGAGTGAGGGTGGTCAAAAAATTTCGAGGAGAGAGTTTTTGAAGCTGGGAGGATTGCTTCCGTTGATACCGGCGGCAAAAGTGTTAAAAGAAAGAGGGCGAGGAGAAGAGGGTTTGATGTCTGAGCAGGAGAGAGATAAATTAACAGATTATGGGTTTAAAATTTATGATCGGTTGGCGAGGGGAGATAAGATTGCCTTAGGAAGAGAGGAAAGAAAAGCTTTGGATTTAGCCATGCTTCAGACAGATGGTTGGATAAAAAAGAAGGATTGGGTGGGAATTTTAGAATGGGTGGGGAAATTAGAAAAAGTAACTTGGGAAGCTGGAAAG
>Ga0114923_10003703_pt1 | contig 10300 bp, 7 predicted proteins | sample SumtaG_FD_89578 | JGI IMG/M metagenome (GOLD analysis project Ga0114923, IMG submission 89578) | Deep subsurface microbial communities from Indian Ocean to uncover new lineages of life (NeLLi) - Sumatra_00157 metaG | ecosystem: Environmental > Aquatic > Marine > Oceanic > Sediment | place: near...
ACGGGCTCGGGCTCGGGTTCGGGGTTAACCCCCACTCCCCCTCTCGCCCACTCTCCCCCTCCGGTGTTCCCCCCTCTCCCACTCACCCCCTCCAGTTCTTTCCCCGTGTCACCGCCTGCCCTGAGCCTGTCGAAGGGTGTCACCGTGTCGGACGCACTTCCTCGCCCTGCTCAGCCACCCCCCTCGGTAACGAAAAATTCCAGTTCCTGGTGCAGGGCTTCCAGGCGCTGATCGAGCTCACCGATGACACCCTGCAGACCGTGCACCGTTTCCCTGTTCCTCTGGATGACGCCAGTGAGGTCCTCAGTCATCCGCAACACCTTTGCGCCGTTAACGACCTGGATCTCCGTGGATTCGGAGATATTTCTCACCGTGTCGGTTATCCTGGTAAGGTCCTTATTGATCTGCTGGCTTGTCAGCGTCTGCTCCTCGGTGCTCATTTTTACCTTCTCGGCTGCCTGCTGGATCAGTCTGGACATCTGGAGAAGCTTTTCACCGGCCTCTGACTGCTGTTCGCTGAGCCTTTTGATATTTCCGACAGACTCCGTGAGTTTCTGTGTAGTTTCGAGAACCCTGTTACTCGTGCTGGCCTGTTCCGAGGTCGTCTGGGCGATCTCCTCGATCCGGTGAGAGACGAGCATCGTGTTGTCCATGATGCCCTCGAGAGCTTTGGTGACTTCATCCGTGAGGCTGACCCCTTCATCCACCTTCCGATTGGAATCCTCTACAGCTTCGCTCGCTCTGATCACCTCTTCCCTTAGCCCCTCGATCACATCCGCAATGCGGTTGGTCTGGGCTTTGGTACTCTGGGCCAGTTCGTTGATCTCGTCCGCGACGACGCCGAACCCCTTTCCGTGGGCTCCCGCCTGGGCCGCTATTATGGCGGCGTTTAAAGCGAGCAGGTTGGTCTTCCCGGTGATATCGGTGATAAAGCGCAGGATCTCACCGATCTCCTCAATGCGGTCAGACACCAGGGATATGGTCTGGCTGACCAGTGCCGAACTCTCCTTGATAGCCCCCATACCTTCCCGAGCGTCCCTTGAGACTTTCGCCCCATCTTCAGCCACCTGGGTCATTTGGACCGCGTCCTGCGCAGTGCTCTCCGCGGTGCCGCGCACCTGGACGATGCTCGCGCTCATCTCGTTCATGGCACTTGACGTCTCCTCGGCAGCATTGGACAGGGAAACAAGGTTTTTGCTGATCTGCTCAATGGAGTTCGAAATCCCCTCGATGGCTGTGTTGGACTCATTCACCGAGTTGAACAGGGAATCGGACATAGAGGAGACTTCCTCTATGGAGGCGCCCATCTCCATGACGCTGGAAAAACTGTCGTTGGAAGAGTTTTCAAGAACATGGATTCCCTCGGTGACCTCGTCGATCATCTTCTTGTTGCTCGTCACCGATTCCATGGTTTCCGACGCCAGACCGGCCTGTTGGTCGATTCCCTCCTGCACGTCGGTGTAGACCTGAGCGATGTTCACGTTGGCCTGGGAGATACCGTCGTAGGATTGATCCACCCTTTCTATTATCGCGCCGAGTTGAGCTAATGTATTGTTCAAGTGGTTGGCAAGATCGAGGAATTCATCGCGGGTCGGTACGTACACTCTGGCGGTGAGGTCCCCCTCCCCAACCCTTTTAAGCACATTCATGACCGTCTTCATGTGCCTGAGCAGGAAGATGATGATGAAGTGAAGAAGGATGACCCCCAGGATTGAAGCAACGGCGAACTGCGTAATAAGTTTTTCAGTAATCTGGTACAGTTCGGCAACGATGAGACCGTGATCCATACCCACTCTGACAGTACCGGCGAGTCCGAAGAGCACGGGCACCGCTACTTCAAGAACATCGCCCACATCTTCCAAAATAAAACGGGCGATCTTGAACTCTTCCTCACCCGTTACAGGGTTAAGACCGAGGAGGTTCTCCGAATAACCTCTCTGGAAGGTACCGGCAACCAGGTTTCCATCCGCGTCCTGGACGAAGATATAGTTGACTCCGTGGACGTCCTTGAAGGTGTCCGTAAGAGACTGGATCTCCCCAAGGTCCTTGCTGATGAGTTTGCTCTCACTGGACCTGGCGATGGAAAGGGCTATGGCCTTGGCCTTGCTCTCGAACTCGCGGTTCATGGTCGCGCTGAAACGGTCGCGGATGAACAGGATGTTGACGACAGCGAGCATAACCATCACCACGACAACGACAGTTGTGATCTTCCATCCGATCTTGATCCTGATACCTTCCCTTTTACCCGGATCGGAAGTCTTTACGGATCTGTCTCCACTGTCCCCGATAATGGGCTGACCCTGAGGCTCGGAGGCTTTTGGAGTGGTTTCAGATGTATCACTCATGGCCACTCTCCCGTGGTTCGGTCAGATAGCAATCGTTTTAGACAATAAGAATTTAATGATAGGAAATCTATCAGAAAACATGGTCACGCACAACGGGCAGGAGGGAGGTAGTGATCGGTGATCAGTAATCGGTTATCGGTAAGATCCCGAGTCCGAATCCGACCCCGAGTCCGAACCCGATTTGGCGGTAATTGATTTAGGCCATTGGAAATTGAGTCTTAGGCGTGACTCAGGGCAAGCGGGTTAGGCGGGGACACGGAGGGAAGGAATCTGTTCCTTCGGAACGAAACGGGGAATCGGGGAAACGGGGAAAAGGCACGGTTCCTGTAAAAGCGTTGAAAAGCTATATTTAGACAGGATTAACAGGATTAACAGGATAATAGAGGGGTTAGGGAATAGGGATTAGCTAACCCCTATACCCTAGCATAAAACTTTCCTCTACTTCTCGCTATACTTCTCAAATCTCTTCGAGAATCGGAAAACGGCCTTGTAGGCGGAAGGTTTGGACTCTGATGTGAACTCCTCAAGAAGCTGTTTCTGTTTTTTTGTGATCTTGGAGGGAACCTCAACGTTGATACGGACGTACTGATCGCCTCTCCCCGACCCGTGCAGCCTGGGCACTCCTTTGCCCTTTAAGTTGAATACCTGGCTCGGCTGGGTACCACCGGGGATCTTCAGCTCCGTAGGGCCTTCGAGAGTAGGTACCTCAACCGTGCCTCCGGCGGCAGCCACCTCCATCCTGATGGGGACCTCGCAGATGATGTCATCGTTTTCCCTCCAGAAGAATGGGTGCTCCTGCACCTCTATCTGTACAAACAGGTCCCCCGAACCCCCGCCGGACAGCCCGCCGTCTCCTTCACCTCTGATCCTGAGACGGTTGCCGTCATTCACTCCCGGAGGGATGCGTACGGTCAGGTTACGCTGTTTCCTTTCCCTTCCATCACCCTTGCAGTTGGCGCACGGGTGTTCGACGACCCTGCCCCTCCCGCCGCAGTTGGGGCAGGTCCTGGACATGGTAAAGAAGGCCTGTTGGTAGCGAACCTCGCCCTGGCCATCACACACGCTGCAGGTGGCAGGACTGTGCCCAGGCTCCACACCGTCCCCGAGACACCTCTCACATTCCAAAAGTCTCGGATAAGAGATTTCCTTCTCTGCTCCGAATACAGCCTCCTCGAAGGTGATCATCATGCGATAGCGGAGGTCGTCCCCCCTGAATCCCCTCTGCCGGTGTCCTGACCTGGCACCTCCGAAGAAATCCTGAAAGATGTCGGAAAAAATATCCGAAAAGGAACCGGAAAAATCGAAGCCTCCCGGGTACCCACCATTGCCTGACACTCCGGCATGACCGAACTTATCGTACAGACCTCTTTTTTCCTGATCCGAAAGGATGGAGTAGGCTTCGCTGAGTTCCTTGAACTTGTCCTCGGCCTCCTTGTTGTCAGGGTTCCGGTCCGGATGGAACTGGATAGCCAGCTTCCGGTAGGCTTTTTTTATCACTTCATTGTCCGAATCACGCGCAACTTCCAGGATCTCGTAGTAGTCTTTCTTGGCTGCCATCTAGTCAGTTGTCTCCTTCGTTGCCATTGGTCCCGGAAGGTTGGCCTGCCACGTGCACCATGGAAGGCCTCAGGATCTTCCCTCTCAGTTTGTATCCTTTTTGAAGTTCTGAAATAACAGTTCCCTCATCGTGCTCCGCTGAAGGCAAAACCCCGACAGCTTCATGGTGCTGGGGATTGAAAGGACCGCCGACAGCCTCCACCGGCTCCAGTCCACAGGCGCCCAGGACTAACTGGAACTGTGTGCTCACCATACGCACACCTTCCAGGATACTGTCGACCCCCGCCTGATCCAGTTCCATGGATAGGGCTCTCTGAAGATTGTCCAGGATAGGCAGAAGTTCGTGGATGAGATTTTCGTTGGCGAAACAGACGATGTCTTCTTTTTCCCTTTCCACGCGTTTGCGGAAGTTCTCGAAATCGGCTACTGCCAGAAGATACTGTTCCCGGGACCGGGCAGTCTCTGCAACCAGGGCCTCATACTCCTCCCTGGGGATGGTCACAGGTTCCGTTTCAACAGGCTTGCCTTCGGTGGTTTCAGTTACTGTTTCTTCAATATCGGTCACGGGGATCTCGTTCCCGTTGCCGTTCCCTTTATCTTTTCGGCTTGAACGGTTCAAAAATTTTCCTCCTGAGAATTATCGGCATTGGAAAAGTTCTCGCTTACAGCCTCTGCCGCTGATCTGACAAGGGGGATAACCTGGTTATAATCCATCCTTGAGGGACCCATGACACCCACAGCTCCCAGGGGCCCCGTTTCGCGGCCGTAAGTCGAGACCACCAGACTCATCCCCTTCATCTCCGCCATTCCGGTCTCGGATCCAATGAAGACCTTCATGTCCTGGGCCATGATGGTCTGGTCGAGAAGAGACACCAACCCTCTCTTCTCTTCGAACAAACGGAAGATCCCCCTCATACCTTCCAGATCACCCATGAACTCGGGCATGTCCAGGAAACGGGAACCCCCTTCAACGTATACCTCATCGCTGTCCGGACCTTCGAACATTCGCCTGCCAAAGTGCAGGGCCGCCTTTATCCACAGATCGAAACTTTCAAGGTCCTGCTGGAGGTCCTCTTCCACCCTCCGACTCATTTCCTCCAGGCTCACTCCGGCAAACCGCTGGTTCAGGTAGCCCGACATGCTGTCTAACGCCTTCTGAGAAAAATCTTCCCTCGCGTGGACCAGCTTGTTCCGAGTCACACCTGATACGGAGACCAGGACTGTAAGTACGCTCTCCCGATTGATGCGTACGAAGGTAACCTTTTTAAAAAGGCTTCGTACCCGTTTCGGAGGAAGGACGATTCCGGCATATAGAGACATGTCCGAGAGGATCCGGGAAGTCCACTTGAGGAGTTCCTCCATCCCGCCGGAGAACCCCCGAAGGGCCAACCTGATATGATTGGCGTAGGCCCTGGTATCGGACAATCTTTGTCCCAGCAGGTTATCCACATAGTAGCGGTAGGCTTTTTCGGTAGGGACCCTGCCGGCGGAAGTGTAGGGCTGGCTCAGATAACCCTCACCCTCGAGCTGGGCGAGAACGCTCCTCACGGTAGCCGGGCTGACATTCAGCCGGCGCCTTTCGACGAGGGTCTTCGAACCCACCGGTTCCGCTGTTCCAATGTGGAACCGGATAAGAGCCATGAGGATCTCGTGGTGGCGTTCTGACTTCATACTCGGGTTCAACATTTGATAACCTCGCAAAAAGTCCATTCGTGGCTTTTTGCTCCACTTAAAAGCGAAAAGTGTCATTTCCACTTTCCTTACAAATCAATGACTCACATTGCCGATCATTGATTTGGCCCCCCACCCAGGGCGCGTTGATGACTTTTTGCGAAGTCATCAACATTTCCTCCTGTTATTAGGGGCAAGTCCACACACGAACCCTTCGCCATTATGGATCTGAGGACGGCGGGCCGCTAATGGGTTGTAACATAACCAGAGAAACGCCATAGAGCAAGAGGGGAAGCGTTTCTATAAGCAGGAGTCAGAATCCAGAATCCAGAATCCAGTAGAGAGGCTCGGTTCCCGTTAAAGCGGCAAAAGCAAATTTACCGCAGAGTACACTTCTCGCGCGGTCGCGCTGCAGTTAGTTAGCTTTTGATCTTCTTCTGAATTCTGGATTCTGGATTCTGGATTCTGTAGTCTATCCATCGTCCAAAACGCGGACGAAAACTTCATTAGAAAGCAGCATCCCCCTCGTGGTCAATCTCACCCTCTCCGCACTGTACTTTATCAGCCCCAGTTCGGTCAGTTCCGCAAGGTGCGGCTTTAGAAACTCCATGGGGTCGAAGCCGTACCTGCGGGCAAAGGAGGGCCTGTGCATCCCCTTCGTCATCCGCAGCCCCAGAATGAGGGCATCCCTTGCCCGGTCCGTACCCTCCTCCCGGGAAAGCTCTTCCCGACACGATAGGGGATCTTTTAAATATGCATCTATATCGGGACGGTTCCGCCACCGGATCCTCGTACCATCCATAGTCAGCGAGCTGTGGGCCGACGGCCCGAGGCCGATGAAATCCCCGTCCTCCCAGTAGACCGTATTGTGCAGGCTCTCTTGTCCTGTTCGGGCAAAGTTGGTGATCTCGTACTGCCGGTAGCCGGCTGCGCCCAGTACACGAGCCGACTCCCGGAACATGGCGGCCGCAAGATCAGGACCGCCCTCACCCGGTCCCCCGGTCTCCTCTTCGATCCCTGGTTCGATCTCTGACTCCTCCAGCATATATAGGCTGATGTGGTCCGGCTCCAGGTTGACGGTCCGCTCCAGGTCTCCGGTAAAGTCCTCCATGCTCTGACCCTCAATGCCGTATATGAGGTCCACTCCGACGGAAGAGAATCCGGCCGAACGTGCGCTTGCCACGGGATCCAATTCCGGCAGCCCGCCCGCGCCGAGGATATCCCTTATCCGGGGATCAAAGGATTTCACGCCGATGCTGACCCTGTCGAATCCGGCCCGGGCGTAACCTGCCAACTGGTCCCCGTTCACCTCCCCGTCGGTCTCGATGGTGGCTTCGGCGAGTCCAGCAAGGTCAAAGCGATCCGAAGCGACCTGGAAAAGGGAAAGGTAGAACTCCGGTGGGATTAGGGTCGGGGTGCCTCCGCCAACGTATAGACTATAGAGTATTCCCCCAACGGGAATTTCCAGGGCGTCAAGTTCCCTGGTCACGGCATTGAGATACACTTTCCAGTCCGGAATCTCCGGAATCCTGTAAAAGTGGCAGTAAGGGCAAAGTCTTTTGCAAAATGGGATATGTAAATATAAGGACAAATTACGGATTACGGATTCAGGATTCCGGATTAATGACCTTTGTTTTTCAACTCCAGTGCTTTTAATTTTCAATTCGGTGTTTTCAGCAATATTTTATGGATCATGGATTTTGAGTTTAAAGGTCATTGTTCTTTAATAGGAAAGGTTGTAATCCGAAATTCGCAATTCTCAATCCGCAATTCTTGATTATCAGCGCACCCAGCACGCCGCCCGGTGTCCTTCCCCTGCCCGCGGGGTCAGCTCCGGGGTTTCCCGGTGACAGATATCTATCGCCAGGGGACAGCGCGGGTGAAAAGCACACCCGGGAGGAGGGTCCATGGGGCTCGGGACCTCCCCGGGAAGCCCATCGCTGCGGTTGGACAGTTCAGGGTCCGGCTCGGGGATGGCGCGGATCAGCTCTTCCGTGTACGGGTGGACCGGACGCAGGTAGAGATCTTCGACCTTTCCCTCCTCAACCACACGCCCCAGGTACATGACGGCCACCCGGTCGCAGATACTGCGGATCACCCTGAGGTCGTGGGATATGAACAGCACCGTGAGGGACAGGTGCTCCTTGAGATCCATGAGAAGGTTCAGGATCTGAGCCTGGATGGAAACGTCCAGTGCCGAAACAGGTTCGTCGGCGACAAGGAACTCGGGGCGCATGATGAGAGCCCTGGCGATCCCTATCCTCTGCCGCTGTCCACCGGAGAACTCGTGGGGGTAACGACCCGTGCTGTCAGGAGAGAGTCCCACCAGTTCGATCATCTCCAGCACCTTTTCCCGGGTCTCGGCCCCTGTGGAACCAGCTATGCTGAGCGGTTCCCCAACGATGGACTCGACAGTTTTTCTGGGGTTAAGGGAACCGAAAGGGTCTTGAAAGATGATCTGCATGCGTTTTCTAAATGCCCGCATCCGTTTCCTGTCGAAGTCGGTAATGTCGATGCCATCGAAGAGGATCCGACCGCTGGTCGGTTCGATGAGCCTTAGGATCATACGCCCCAAGGTCGTCTTACCGCACCCCGACTCACCCACAAGGCCGAAGACCTCTCCTCGGTGGATGTCCAGGGATACTCCGGCCACAGCCTTGACGCCTCCGACGGTTCTGCTCAGGACGCCGCCCTTGACGGGGAAGGTCTTGTATAGGTCGCGTACCTGGAGGATCAGGTTATCGGCGATTTCGGTAGAAGTAGATTTAGAAATATCAGTCATGATTTTGATCCAATATCCAAGATCCAAGATCCAAAATGAAGATCAGTGATTAGTGACTTGTGATTAGTGATTGGTAAAATTCCTTTCACGCTCTACGAACAAATCAAAAACGGTTTTTGACAGGATTTACCTGATCTACAGGATAAGGTTTGTACTCTAAATCCCGAAAATCCTGTTAATCTTGTTGATCCTGTCTAAATTTGATGACTTTTTGCGAAGTCATCAAGAATCACCCTGGATTCCAGATCACAACTTCGTCGTGTCCGGAATGACGGAGGTGTTGATCCCAGTTTCCCCTCTTCTCCTCTTCCCCTTTTCCAGGTTTTCTCCGCGTCCCCGTGTCAGGCGGCTTTACTTCGCTTCACCGCCCCTCGCCCCTCTCCCCCTCGCACCTCGCACTGTTCTTCCCCCCCATACCCCCTTACTCCCAAACCCCCATACCGCGCTTTCCTCCACATGTCTCCGTGTCGAAAGGTTTTAAATGTTTTTCTCCGAAACCCCGATACTCCTATACCCCGATACTTGCTCTTTCCAGATGCTCGTATTCCTTCCCGGGGAAGTAGCACCTGACTGCCCTCCCCCCCTTCTCCACCAACTCCGGCTCGTCCCTCGCACACACCTCCTGAGCCCGGGGGCATCGAGGGTGAAACCGGCAGCCGGAAGGCACGTCGGCCAGGTCCGGCACTGAACCGGGAATAGGATGAAAGTGCTTTTGGCCTGCCAACGGCAGAGAAGCCATTAGCCCCATGGTGTAAGGGTGTTCAGGCTGGGCAAAAAGCGGTTTCACCGGGCTTATCTCCACAATAACCCCTGCGTACATGACGCAGACACGGTCTGCCACCTCGGCGACGACCCCAAGGTCGTGAGTGATGAGAAGGAGAGAACGGTCACGCCCCCGAATGAGACCTTCCATGAGCCTCAGGATTTGGGCCTGTACGGTCACGTCCAGAGCTGTTGTGGGCTCGTCTGCGATCAAAAGGTCCGGCTCGCAGGCCATGGCCATGGCTATGAGAGCCCTTTGCTGCATTCCTCCCGACATCTGGTGAGGGTACTCGCCTGCACGTCGTTCGGGGTCGGGTATACTCACCTGTCCCAGAAGCTGAGTCGCCTTGAGAAGTGCCTCCTTGTGATTCATACCCTTGTGGACCCTGAGTACCTCCGACACCTGATCGCCCAGGGTAAAAACCGGGTTCAATGCTGACATCGGCTCCTGAAAGACCATGGAAATGCGATCACCGCGGATGAGCCTCATATCCTCCGCACTCATTGTCATTAGGTCCCGGCCGTCGAAGAGAACTTCACCCCCGATGATGCTGCCCGGAGACGGAACCAAACGGAGGATGCTCAGGGCGGTCATACTCTTTCCGCAGCCCGATTCCCCTACGAGGCACAGCACCTCACCCTTCTGAAGACTGAAGGAGACACCATCAACAGCCTTGAGAAGACGGTCCTCGCCAGGGAAGGCGGTGGTGAGGTCACGTATTTCAAGAAGGGCGGTCATGTTAATCTCATATCTCATCCACCGTCGCTAACGCCCACCGGACAGCTATGGTGGACAGGGATCTCGGATCTCAGAAAAGGTCAAAAGCTAATTTACCATCCGCCGTCGCCGAAGGCTATGGCAGACAAGCAGTACGACCTCTGGCAGGTCGCTCCACAGGGTAACACAGAGAAAAATAAATTCAGCATTGAGAATTGAACATTGAGAATTCAACGCACTTGCCCAGATTTTATTCTCGATTTTGATAGGGTCGCAAAAAGTCCATTCGTGGCTTTTTGCTCCACTTAAAAGCGAAAAATATCATTTTCGCTTTCCTTACAAATCAATGACTTTAATTAACGGTCATTGATTTGGGCGCCCCACCCGGCGCGCGTTGATGACTTTTTGCGAAGTCATCAACTTTAGCATGGTATCAGTGCTCCGGTTACAGTTATCAGTAGCCGG
>Ga0114923_10003704_pt1 | contig 10295 bp, 9 predicted proteins | sample SumtaG_FD_89578 | JGI IMG/M metagenome (GOLD analysis project Ga0114923, IMG submission 89578) | Deep subsurface microbial communities from Indian Ocean to uncover new lineages of life (NeLLi) - Sumatra_00157 metaG | ecosystem: Environmental > Aquatic > Marine > Oceanic > Sediment | place: near...
CAGGCGAGAGTGGAACCGGCAAGGGAATGATTGCAAGGGCAATTCACAACAGATCTGACCGAAGGGAGAAGCCGTTTATCACAATAAATTGCGGTGCCATTCCAGAAAATCTCTTAGAGAGTGAGCTTTTTGGGCACACTCGCGGTGCATTTACAGGCGCCACTTCATCCAAACCCGGGAAGTTTGAACTGGCTAAAGCGGGAACCATCTTTCTGGATGAAATCGGCGACATGAGTACCAACCTCCAGGTAAAGATTCTTAGGGTATTAGAAGAGAAGGAATTTGAGCAAGTCGGCGGATCAAAGATTTTACATGCGGATGTGAGAATCATAGCAGCGACCCATGCAGACTTGGAGGAGTTGGTCAAAAAGGGAGAGTTTCGTGAGGATCTTTTTTACCGCCTCTACGTGATCCCGATAGAGGTTCCTGTGTTGCGAGAACGAAGATCTGATATCCCTCTTCTGGTTTCTCATTTTCTGGGCGAATTCAATAGAAAGAACAACGGGGATGTTGAAGGGGTATCTCAAAGTGCAATGGAAATCATGAAGGGGTATTCGTGGCCTGGCAACGTGAGGGAGCTTAAAAACATAGTGGAACGGATGGTGGTCCTGAAAGGAGAGGGATACATAGAGCCGGAAGACCTTTCGGAAAAGCTCAGAAAGACAAATGACAATTACAGGATAGCGAATATAGAAATCTCAGAAGACGGCATAAATCTGAATACCGCAGTAACAGAGTTCGAAAAGGCCCTCATCCTTGAGTCTTTAACAAGGACCAAATGGATAAAAAATCAAGCTGCAAAGCTGCTTCGGCTTAACAGAACCACCCTTGTGGAAAAGATAAAGAGATATAAATTGGAACCAACAGTTCCATAGTTCCATCGGATTATCTACCTGTCAAAGAAGTGACACCCGATATTCACAAATTGACATAATTTCTTCATTCCCGACTACCACACCTGAGAACCTTCCAAAAGTTGATAAAGCCGCAAAAAGGCGCAAAATTCACAAAATTTGAAATTGAAATGTAGTAATATCAGTAAGTTATAAACAAGAAAAATTTGAAATTGGACTTTTTACGAGACCATCAAAATTGATAGCTTCGTAAAAAGTCTCCAAGGTCGTCACTTTTGCGAAAGCGGGAGTCCAGAACTGGCTGATTTTACTGGATTCCCGCTTTCGCGGGAATGACGATAACGGGTGCTTTTCGACTTTTTACGAATTCATCAAAATTTAATCAGAAAATGAAATTGTCACTCTAATTAGGGCCAAGGGCTCTATAAAAAATAAATTTATCCCGCCTCTCTCGGCGGGACATCCCATCTTAACGTCACTCTTCTTCGCTCTTCGCTCCAAAAATCCTCAAAATCCCGTTATAGCGGGACTATTCCTGTGCCCTCCGCCCCGGCGGGTTTTGCTCGATCGGCCCGAAAAAATCTAATATGAATGTCGATGTCAATTCTGCGAAAATATTTCTTGCCGAAGCCTAAGTAAAGCAAGGTAAAGTTGTTTGGGCGTTTGGAAACCTGTTTGACCCAGAAGGCCCAGAAGCAGCCTCACTCTTCACTTCCCACCTTGTGACTGAAGTGACGGCATAGGTCTTGCAGAAAACCGATCGAGCATGTCAGGCCTGGTCGGACCTACGAGTATGCCCTTCGGGCTGGAGATGGGGCAAAGTTTTTTACTTGACTCCAGAACCTATGGACCCATGTGCGTCCATTAGGTGTAGGGCATTCGGTAAGCTGAGCATTTGGACAGAGGTCAAGGTCATCAAGGAAGTTCAAAATTCGCAGAAGCCAGGTTTTCCGATTGGAGAACCGTATGCACATTCGCCATGCCATTATGGAAAACAGAACGGGGAACAACTGAATGGCACATCCTATATTAATTGCCGATGATGAATCTGACATGAGGATGGCCCTTACGCAAGCCTTATGCCGTAATGGATATTCGGTTGAGGGGGCTTCAAACGGAATGGAGGCATTGGAGAAATTCAAAAGGGGCAAATTCAGTTTGGTAATAGCTGATATGAAATTGCCAAAGATGTCCGGTATGGAAGTTCTCGGGGAGGTGAAGAAAATATCCCCCCAAATACCGGTCATAATGATTACAGCCGATGGAACGATTGAGAATGCAGTAGAAGCGATGCAAGAAGGCGCTTTGGATTATATCCTGAAACCCTTCTCGGCAGAAGTCTTAGAGTCAGTGGTCAAGAAGGTCGGTAGAAACTCAAACGGTCAAAGGAAGGTCAAACTTGAGACCATGGACTTAAGTAAAGGCTCAGGGCAAACAAGGGTTGTGACCCAGGATCCAAGATCACTTAACATTTTAAGGCTGGCCAAAAAAATAGCACCCAGCAGAGCCACCGTTCTCATTCAGGGCGAGAGCGGAACAGGGAAGGAAGTGTTTGCCTCATTTATTCACAGGCACAGTGGCAACGCTGAAAGGCCTTATGTGGCCATAAACTGCGCGTCTTTGCCTGATGGTTTGGCTGAAAGCGAACTGTTTGGACATGAAAAGGGTTCCTTTACCGGGGCGACAAATAAGAAGATAGGGAAATTTGAACTGGCAAACCACGGCACCATCGTTCTGGATGAGATCAGTGAAATGTCCATCCCAATTCAAGCCAAACTATTGAGGGCAATCCAGGAAAGAGTCATCGATCGGGTCGGAGGTAGCAAGCCTATCCCGATAGATGTAAGGATTATTGCCATCAGCAATGAAGACCTCAGGAAGGCCGTTAATAAAGGAAAATTCAGGGAAGATCTGTTCTACCGGGTCAATGTTATCCCGTTTACTATCCCCCCGTTGCGGGAGCGGAAGGGAGATATTCCATTACTGGTACAGCATTTCTTGGAGAAATACAGTTCCTTGAACGGAAGGGGAATGGCAACGATATCTGATGAGGCCCTTTCAGTCCTGATGGGCCTTGAGTGGAAGGGAAACGTAAGAGAGTTAGAGAATACGATTGAAAGAGCGACCCTTCTGACAGAGCATGAAACTATTTTGCCGGAGCATCTGTTTTTGGAAGATGCGGCAAATGACAAGCACAAACCGATTCAAATCAGGCCTGGCATGACGGTTAAGGAGATGGAAAAGGAATTGATATTTAAGACCTTACAAGAGGTAAATGACAATAGGACCCACGCAGCGGATATGCTGGGAGTCAGTATAAGGACCTTGAGAAACAAATTGCGGGAATACAAGGAGAAAGGTCAAGTAAAACATATTGACTGATGATGGGGCAAAACGAGTTAAGTGGACGGGCTGACAACTGATGGCCTGTTTTGGGCTTGGCATGGTGCTTGCTTAAATAACTTTTTGGGTTTTCTAAGAATAGGGGGGAGTTGGTAATGGAATCGCGAGGTTTATTCAAGGGGGCATTCCCCGTTTTGGAAAAGGCATTGGATTTCAGATCGATGAAACACAGTCTAATCGTATCAAATATCGCCAATAAAGACACTCCAAACTACAAGGGTTTTGACTTGATGGTAGAGGAAGAATTGGAGAAGTCCATGGGGACGAGGGACCCCACGCAACTCAAAACGACCCATGATGGCCATCTTTCTGGAAGGAGAGTGCATCGGATTAACGGCAAATCAGTGGATAATACCTCTCGGTTTTTTCTTAGACGGGATGGCAATTCTGTCGATATTGATAAGGAGATGGCAAAATTGTCAGAGAATAATCTGATGTATGATGCGTTGGCCCAAGTTCTCTCCAGGAAATTTAGAGGGCTAAAAGATGTTATTAAGGGAGGTGGATAAAAGTGAATTTTTTTAATGCGTTCCGCATCAGTGCCTCAGGCATGACTGCTCAAAGAGTCCGAATGAACGTTGCGACAAGCAACCTGGCAAACATTAACACTACCCGCACTCCTCAGGGGGGGCCATACCGGAGGAAAGATGTGCTCTTTACCAGCCAGCCGCTCCGCGGGGCTTTCAGGAATACGCTCAGATCGGCAATGGCCCGGAAACTGTCAGGAGTTAAGGTATCTAAGATCATAGATGACCCCAGGCCGCCCATTTCAAAATATAACCCGCAACACCCGGATGCAGACAAGAGAGGATATATAAAGGTGCCAAGAATAAACCTTATGGAAGAAATGGTCAATATGATGTCAGCCACTCGAAGTTACGAGGCTAATGTGACCGCGATCAAGGCCACCAAAGATATGGCATTGAAGGCCTTGGAGATAGGGAGGTAGCTATGAATCAAATCAGCATTAAGAACCGTTTGGAAATGCCCATTCCTTTACAAATCAATGGGAAACAGACCACACAAGAACAGGAAGGATCCTTTGGTGAAGTGTTGTCAGGAGCGATTGGTGAAACAAGTCAGCTCCGTAATGCAGCAGACAGAGCTGTTAGCGATTTGGCTTCAGGTAAGACTGTAGATATTCACCAGACAATGATTGCCATTGAGAAAGCAAGTATCTCCTTTAAGCTGATGATGCAGGTACGCAACAAAGTTGTTCAGGCCTACAAAGAAATTATGCGAACACCGGTCTAATGAGGGGTAAAGATGCCTATGAATGAGATTTCCTCACAGTTGAAGACGTTGTTCGGTAGTATGACTTCCGCCAAGAGGTTCACCCTGTTGACATTAGTATGTGCTACGATTGCAGGCTTCATCTTCGTGATGGTTTGGTCTGGAGAACCGGATTTTCAGCCCCTTTACTCAAACCTGGCCCCGGAAGACGCAGGAGCCATATTGACCAGATTAAAGGAAAAGAAAATCCCTTACAAAGTTTCTCCTAACCGCGACGCTATTATGGTTCCGAGCGAACAGATATATGAGATCAGACTTGAATTGGCCTCGCAGGGCCTGCCCCTTGGGAGTGGAGTAGGGTTTGAAATTTTTGACAACGCAAAACTTGGCATGACCGAATTTGTTCAAAATGTAAACTTCCAAAGGGCATTGCAGGGAGAGCTATCTCGGACCATAAACAGGTTTGACGAGGTCCAAGGCTCAAGAGTTCATATCGTGATGCCTTCAAAATCACTGTTTGCTGAGGACGAGGAGCCTGCTACGGCTTCGATTATACTCAAGTTGCGTCCGGGCAAAACATTAAGCAAAGGGCAAGTTCAATCGATTGTCCATCTTGTATCGGCAAGTGTCTCCGGCTTGAGCCCGGAAAAAGTGACCCTGGTTGACAATTACGGAAAAATGCTCACCGGTTCTATGGGTCGATCCTCAGCGGGGCCAGTGAACGCCGACCAGTTGGCATTGCAGGAAAAGATGGAAAAAAGCTTAGAGAAGAGAATTCAAACCATGCTGGAGACAGCGTTGGGACCTGGCCAGGCCGTAGCGAGAGTTTCATGCTCTTTGGATTTTAGGAGACAGGAGAGGACGGAAGAGAGGTATCTCCCTGACAGCAAGGCGATTCGCAGCGAACAGATTCTTAACGAAATTTCTGGGAGATCCGGGGGGTTAGCAGAGGGCGTGCCAGGCATACTTTCGAATACCATAGAGGGACAAGCTGCCCTGTCCGAAGCAAAAAAATCTGAGGAAGGGAAAGGAGAATCGTTTAAAAAGCAAGAACGCACTGTGAACTATGAAATAACTAAAGTTACGAGTCATATAGTGGAACCGTATGCAAAGGTCATGAGGATATCCTCGGCTGTTATTGTGAATGGGATTCATAACTATGTTGAGGCCAAGAAAGGAAAGGGGGAGTGGAAATATGTCCCCAGGTCTCAGGAAGAGATGGGCAAGATTGAAAAAATCGTTAAAAGGGCAGTAAATTTTGATCCAAAAAGGGGAGATAAAATTGAAGTGGTCAATATCCCATTTAAGAAAACCGGGCCTGAATGGGGTGATGAGGACGTAAAGGGAACAGATCAGGGTTGGCTTTCTCAGGCACGACAATATGCCCCTTCAATGAAGTTTGTCTTTTTGGCTATCTTTCTCCTGTTGTTATTCATGTTTGTGGTCAGACCATTGGTACGATGGCTCACTTCTAATTCGGCAGGTAAGGAAGGAAGGTTGATGCAGCTTCCCCAAACCCTTTCGGAAATGGAAAGTGAATATGGCCAAAGCTTGCCTCATAAGGACAAGGCAGTACAGTTGATAGCAAAGGACGAAGAGCATTCTTTGAAGCTTATGAAGCGCTGGCTGAGTGAGGAGCAATCGTAAAAGAGAACCGCAGAACAGCAGAATATCGAATATCGAATGTAGAAGGAAGGAAATAGCCTCTTCCCCGGAAAGCCAGTGATAGAACCTATATGTCTTGGTAGCCGCATAATTTTGAATCCCGCTTTACAGCGGGAAACTACTCAACCCAGGTTGTAATCAGTCAGAAGATCTGAAGGGCAAAAACATATGGACCCAAGGAATTTACCAGGTTCGATCAAGGCAGCTATTCTTATTCAGTCTGCAGGGAAGGTGCTATCGGAAAGAATCCTCAGCAGGCTAAAGGAAGAAGAAAAACAATTGGTGAAGGATCACATCTCTCAAATGGGAGAGATACCGTCTGATCTGGTAGAAAAGGTAGCGGAGGAGTTTATCCAGTTTTCAGATCGTACAGGAACTCCACAGATCGGAAACCCTCCAGAAACGGTAAAATCAGAAGATGAGACTTCTCACGCCTCATCCAAGAACGTCTCTGATCTCTCAGCACTAAAATCCTTAGGCCCGGACCATCTCCTTGAACTGGTGAGAGAGGAACATCCGCAAACCATCGCCGTGATCCTTGTTAATGTTAAGCCGGAAGTGGCGAGTGAGGTCCTCGCTAATTTGCATGATGAAATAAAGGCCGATGTGGGACGTAGGATAGCAATCTTGGATAAAGTTGGTGCCGGAATGTTAGTGGAGGTTGGAAGAATTTTTGAAGACGTATTGAGAGATAATGAAGATTCCGTGAGCAACGTAAGGGGCGGCCCCGTGCTTATGGCTGAGATATTAAATCAAATAGACGCAATGTCCGGAGAGGTGATTCTGGATGCAATTGATGAAACCAACCCGGAACTGGCAGCACAAATTAAGCAAAAGATGTTTACATTTGAGGACTTGGTACTGGTCGACAATAAGGGACTACAGAAGGTATTGAGAAGGGTGGAGTCTAAAGAACTGGCGCTTTCTCTAAAGGCTGCTTCTAACGAAGTAAAAGAAAAGATCTTTTCGAATATGTCCGAACGGGCAGCTGAGATGGTCACAGAGGAAATCGAAGTAATGGGGGCTGTCAGGATGGCGGAAGTGGAAGACGCTCAACACACCATAACAAGGATAATCCAGGAAATGGAAGACAAGGGGGAAGTCATTATCGCCGGACGTAAAGGAGAACAGCTCATTGTATAAAACCGCCAAGGTGTCTCAATCGGTTAATGAATATAGGCCAAAGTCCCACCTTTTCCCCAACCTGCCTGTTCGGGAACCCACACATCAAGAGTCGGGTCCGGGAGAAAAGGCTGGGTTTAGGCGGATCGTCTTTGAAAAAGAAGGGAGAGCATTTACGGAGTTGGCTGTAAAATTTGGCAAAACTAATCAGATTGCTACAGTGCCCAAAAGTTGTAATGGCAGTATTAAAGACCAAGCTGAGGAGATTAGTGAAAAGGCTTATACCAAAGGATTTAAAGAGGGGGAAAAGGCCGGCATGGAGTCTGAAAAGAGGGAACTCAAACCGGTCCTTGAAGCCCTTAATACGAGCATATTGGAATTAGATAGTGTAAGGAGCGAACTCCATTTCGCCGCGGAAAAACAGGCAGTAGAACTTGGATTGGTGATAGCCAAGAAGATCATATGCCATGAAGTTTCCATAAACAACGAAACTATTTTTCGGGTTCTAAAGGAGGCACTCAAAAAAGTAACCGATCAGCAAGAGATTCATATTAAGATGAATCCTTCCGACCTGCAGGCTATCAAAGACGCTGAATTTCAGGTGTCCGGTTTAGGTAAGGGCGCGGATAATGTTATTCTTGAACCTGCTGATGGTATTTCAAGGGGCGAATGTGTCATAGAGACGAATTTTGGGGTTATTGACGCAAGGATTGACAGCCAGATTAAGGTAGTAGAGGAAGGGCTCAGGATAGAGCTTCAAAAAGCGAGGGCGGGAAGTTAAGTGATAAAAACATGAAATCATCCTTGAATTTGAAAAGGTATCATTCGATTGTGGACTCGCTGAGCCCTATAACTGAGATCGGAAAGGTTACGAAAGTTGTGGGTTTTATTATAGAGGCAGATGGCCCGTCATGCAGACTGGGAGGTGTCTGCGATATCCACCCCAAAGGGGAAAAAAGGACAGTAAGGGCCGAAGTAGTAGGTTTCAGGGTCAATAAGGTGTTGCTTATGCCGCTCGGCGAAATCAGAGGGATTGCGCCTGGAAGTCGGGTTGTGGCCAGGGAACAAAGGGCAGTAATAGGCATGGGAGAGGGGCTCTTAGGGAGGATAGTTGACGGGCTTGGCAATCCCATCGATGGAAAAGGTCCTATCCCTGCAAAGACGGTATACCCCATTTACGCAAAGCCCATAAACCCCCTGTTAAGGAAAAGAATTCATCAGCCTTTGGATTTGGGAATCAGGGCCGTCAATGGGATCCTGACAGTAGGATGCGGCCAAAGGATGGGCATTTTTTCAGGGTCGGGTGTCGGCAAGAGTGTCCTGTTAGGCATGATTGCACGAAATACGAGCGCAGATGTAAATGTAATCGCTTTGATAGGAGAAAGAGGAAGGGAGCTTAATGATTTTATCGAAAAAGAACTTGGAGAGGAAGGGCTGAAAAGATCTGTGGTCGTTGTGGCCACATCCGATCATCTCCCTCTAATCAGGATGAGGGGTGCGTTTGTAGCGACCACCATTGCCGAATACTTTCGCGACCTTGGGAAGCATGTGATACTTATGATGGATTCACTAACGCGATTCGCTATGGCACAGAGAGAAGTAGGGCTTGCTGTTGGTGAACCACCCACTACCAAGGGCTACACACCATCAGTTTTTACCCTGTTGCCACAACTTTTAGAAAGGGCGGGGACCTCATCAAGCTCTGGCACCATTACGGGGTTGTATACGGTATTAGTAGAGGGAGACGACATGAATGAACCGATCGCGGATGCCGTTCGGTCCATATTGGATGGACATATTGTCCTATCCAGGGAACTCGCCGCACAAAACCACTATCCTGCGATTAATGTCTTGAATAGTGTCAGCCGTTTGATGATAGACATCTCAAGCCCGGAACATATGGAATTCGCCAACCGTCTGAAGGAGGTTTTAGCAACGTACAAAAAAGCGGAGGATCTGATAAATATTGGCGCGTATGTTTCCGGGAGCAACCCTAAAATCGATAGTGCAGTAGAGATGATCGGATCAGTAAATGAATATCTTAGGCAGAGGATTCAAGAGAAAGAAGGGCTTGAGGATAGCATTCAAAAACTGATCGCCATGTTCAAGACCCCATCAAATGGCAATTAGAGCTACTATAGCGTTTCAGATAATGATTTTGGTCCCGCCGCCGGCGGGAAGGGAGGAATCCGAGTAAGTCGTACATATTAGTACGTCGTCGAGGATTCTGACCGATAACGCAGTCCAAAATCTTTATCTGGAAGGCTATAATTCGCTGTTTCTTGATTCAGGCAAAGCAGAACCCCGAAATGGTTTTTCTTCAACTACTCATCGATTGCTTCCTTCTCACTGAAAGAAACGATGTATAAATTCAGTCTGGAAACGGTCTTAAATCATCGAAAGCAAAGAGAAGAGGCACTGCAAAAAGAGTTTGCGATATTGCAAAAAGAGCTCTTCATTGAGAGAGAAAAGCTGGAGATGCTTGAAGAGATCAGGCGCAGGAATTTAGAGGAACTGCAACGAAAACAGAAAAGTGGTGCCAGCGTTTCAGGTGTTATGCTATATGATAATTATATCAAACAAATCTCAAAGGACCTTGAAAAACAGACCGATAAGGTCACTGAAGTCGAGGGCAACTTTCATCAAAAACGCGGCGAGTTAATCGAGGCCATGAAACGGCGAAAGACCCTGGACAGGCTCAAGGAAAAAGAATGGGAAGCATACAGGAAAGAATTTGAGAGAAAAGAACAGATCTTCATGAGCGAAATTGCAATTAGTGGCTTTAGAAGTAAGGGCCTCGGCAAGAAATAGACGCAAAGAGACCAGATCCTGCCTGTCAGCAAATTGAGCGGGCTTTAAGAAGCATCCCCTCTTTTCATTATCTCCCCAACCACACCGAATCTCCGACACTCAGCAGCACAGACACTGTCCGCCTGGAGATTCCTCGGTCTTATTACTCACCCGGAAATAGCCAAAGTCGATCCGGCAAAAGTTTACCTGAGGAGGGCATTTTTTGCC
>Ga0114923_10003705_pt1 | contig 10292 bp, 9 predicted proteins | sample SumtaG_FD_89578 | JGI IMG/M metagenome (GOLD analysis project Ga0114923, IMG submission 89578) | Deep subsurface microbial communities from Indian Ocean to uncover new lineages of life (NeLLi) - Sumatra_00157 metaG | ecosystem: Environmental > Aquatic > Marine > Oceanic > Sediment | place: near...
AACGAATTTTCCCATTTGGCACCTGATTTGTTGGGTAATTTGTCACTATTTTACCCAAAAATCCTTTAAAACAACATGTTTTTCCCATTTCGAAAACTGAAAATTAATTATGACACAGCCTGTTTCCGTGCCCACTTCTTGTCGGCATGTTACCGCAGTTTTTTTGACTGCTTTTTTTACTTGAAAGCTTCAATAAAAGAGGTTATAATTCCAGCCTAGCAGTTCATTCTGAAAATAAAAGGAGTAAAAAATGGAGTTCAAAAAAATCGGAGTTATAGGAGCCGGGACCATGGGTGCGGGAATCACCGTCGACCTGGTCCTGCACGGCATTTACACGGTGCTGGTAGACATATCTAAAGATGCCCTGGAAAAAGCAAAAGAAGAAATTACCAAAAGTATTCGTTTTGCTCCCCTGGTCAAAAAAGGCATACCCAAAGTACCGGTAAAAGAAGCCATGGAGAAAATTACTTTTACTACAGACATTAAAGAAGTGGCTGATTGTGAATTTATCGTAGAAAACGTTACTGAAAAGTGGGATGTAAAAGAAAAGGTTTATAAAGAGTTGGATCAAATCTGCAAACCCGAAACCATTTTCGGTGTGGATACCTCATGCATTTCCATTACCAAAATAGGAAACGTCACCTCCCGGCCGGACAAGGTCATCGGCATGCATTTTATGAACCCGGTATATGTTAAACCTGTCATCGAAGTCATGCGGGGTTACCACACCTCCGATGAAACCATTACGTTGGCAGAGCAATTTCTGGCCCAACTGAACAAAAAAGCAATCATTGTCAATGACTATCCGGGTTTTGTCACCAATCGCATCTCGCATCTTTTCATGAATGAAGCCATGTTTGTGGTGCAAGATGGGGTGGCTGCCCCCGAGCAAGTCGACAATATATTTAAGAAATGTTTCGGTCATGCCATGGGGCCCCTGGAAACGGCTGATTTAATCGGACTGGACACCGTCATGCAATCGCTGGACGTGCTTTATGAAAGTTACCAGGACCCGAAATTCCGCTGCTGCCCGCTGTTAAAAAAGATGGTGGATGCCGGCCTATTGGGCAGGAAATCCGGTAAAGGATTTTTTGATTATGCTAAAAAGTAAGGTCACATCGTGAAATGAATGGTTTTGTCCAGGTAATACGAAAAGCAAAAACGTCAAAACAACTGGTCATGTTCCCTTTTGGGGGCGGCAGTGGGTATTCCTATATGGAACTGGTCAATGAAATCGACAGGGATACGGAAATCATTATTATCAATCCCCCCGGTCACCTGTTAAATGGTGGAAAACCCCTGGAAAGCATCGAGGAAATGGTCTATTTTTATTCAAAGGAGCTCCGTCCCCTGCTGCGAGAGGGCACGCTTTTTTTCGGGCACAGTATCGGTGGAATTGCAGCGTATGAAATCTGCAAGGGCCTGGAAAAAAACTATGATATCAAAAAAATGATTATTTCCAGCGTGAATCCCCCTCACCGGACCATGGACGATGTGGATTTACATTCGCAGATGGATACGGAGTTATTGATTCAAAAATGTACGGTATTGGGGGGCATGCCCCAGGTATTTAAAGAAGCGCCCGAACTATTGGAAGGTTTTATCGTGGGACTGCGGGCCGATTTAAAAGCATTGGAGAAATATTCCGACGGAAAAATTAAAAATGGCGAGAAAATAGAAACCCGTGCCTCTATATTATACAGTGACGGAGATTATATTGTAGAGCCGACGAAATTAAAAGAGTGGGAGCGCTACCTGGATTGTTCCGAATACATTAAATTTTCAGGCGATCATTTTTACCTATTTGAAGAGTCCAACCGCAAAACCATCGGCCGCATATTAACGAAAAACCTGAATGTTTAATAAAAAATGCCGCGGCGCGGCACCCTATATACGAAACAGCGAGTGGCGATTGTAACTCGCTTTATTACAGTTGCTCCCATTGGCACCATCGTCCGTCTTCCATCGTCTGTTTTCCCTTCGTGTCTTCGTGTCTTCGTGTCTTGGTGGCCAAAAACAGGAGTTCCCGATCATTTTGAGACTCCTGTTATAATTTTTGATACTTATCTTATATCGCCATTCCTCTTTTTTTAATAGAATTCAACCAGATCATTTGGCTGGGTGAGTTAAATGATCGAAGCGAAGATGTTGGTTAAGGAAAAATAAGGGTTTTGAAAGTTTTACCCAAGAAAAACTTTATTCAATGGAGGAGGAGAGAATGAAACAGGAAAAAGAAAACAAGCTGCGTCTCGGCAAAGAGACAGTCCAGGACCTTAACACCACCCTGGACAGGGATGAGCAAAAATGGGTCAAGGGCGGTTCCTTAAATGGAAATGAAGGAACCACACAGGTACCTGTTTATTGTTAATCCTGATGATTTTTAGTTAAAAAATCAAAAACACGGCCGGGTCCAAAGGATTGAGAGTGAATTCCTTGGGCTCGGCCATTTTTTTATAATCTGTGTCGATCTGTGTAATCTGTGGACTTTCTTACCGGTAGGGTTGAAAAATTATCCCGTTTGCTGTATTATTCTATCAGCAAGAGAAATAGAATGTGAAAATGGGAAAACGATCGATTACCTGTTCAACCCGGCAATTTTTGGCTCCTATTATTATCCTTCAATTATTTTGCTGTCACTTATGGGGATTAGACCCCCACAAAACCGTCGATCGATACATGGTCGACCAATGGGAGGTCTCGGACGGTATTCCCTCCAGTACAGTCCTTTCCATTAACCAAACACCCGACGGGTATTTATGGATCGGTACGTTAAAAGGCCTGGTTCGATTTGACGGAGTGAAATTTTTTACCATTCCTTTTAGTGAAAAGGAAAAGTCTTACTCGCAGGATATCAGGAATCTATTTGTAGACAGGAAAGGAACCCTCTGGATCGGAAGCGAGGGAGGTTTAATGTCATACCAATACCAAACCGGTACGTTCAAAATCTATACCAAAGACCATGGAATCACCAGGGACGGTATCCGCTTCATTAACGATGATATGAAAGGTAATCTCTGGATCAGTTTTACTACCAGTTATGTGAACCGGTTCTCTAACGGGGAATTTACCGCCTTTAATGCATCTCATGGTCTTCTCGGCAAAAAAATTAACGCCATCATCCAGGATCGCCAGGGCAACGTGCTGTTTGGAAGCAGCGAAAATGGAATGTTTATATATAAGGATAAGAAATTTTCCAAATATCTCATCAAAAATCTGGGCAGCGTTCGTATTAATACCATGTATGAGGAGCGGGAAGGAGCCCTGTGGATAGGCACTAATAAAGGTCTGTTCAAGGTAACCGGCAAAAGAGCCGAGAGGTATACTGCCCTAGATGGATTAACGAACGACTATATTATAAGCATTACCCAGGATAGTGACCGGAATTTATGGGTTGCCACGGGCAGGGGTTTAAATCGAGTAAAGAAAAAAAAAGATAGCACAGTGGGCTTTGAAAATTTATTGAAATCCTTTGAAATTATGTATCTTTTTGAAGATAGAGAAAAGAGTCTGTGGATAGGCACCGACAACTCGGGAATCAAACGGCTCAAAGATGGTAAATTCATGTCCTATGCACCGTTTGAAGAAGGCTTCGAGGAAATACCCGTGTCCCTGTTCGAAGACCGGCACGGGGATACCTGGATCGGTACCGTCAGTGGAAAATTATTCCACTGCCGGGGCAGCAGGGTTATCGAATCTCTAAACCCCCCGGGACTCTCCGGTACAGGCATTGTTGCAATCGCCGAGGATGCGGAAGGGAACCTCTGGCTGGGAACAATCGGCAAAGGGGTTTTTCAAAAGAAAAACGCAGCCTTTACCCAATTTACCACACGCAACGGACTGGCCGATAACCAGGTGACATCCATATACAAAGACAGCCGGGACAACCTATGGTTCAGCACCTTTGACGGGGTAAGTGTTCTTCGTTACAGTAACGGTTCTAATCGTGCCATCGAATCTCTTAATTCCCGGAACGGCTTATTGGGTAATAGGGTTCACAATGTCTATGAAGATAAAACTCAAAACATCTGGATTGCCGCGGACAAAGGAATCACTGTTTTAAGAAATGGTAAATTAACAAAGGAAAATATAGAGTTTTACTTGCAAGGTGTTTCCGTCACCTGCATCTATGAAGACGTCGATTCATCTGCCTTAACCGGAAGTACGTTCTGGATCGCCACTAACGGGGCAGGACTGATAAGGCTCCGGCAGGAAAATTTTTTCTCCTACACCACTACCCGGGGTATGACCACCAATTCCATCTACCAATTCTTTGAAGATCAACAGGCTAATTTCTGGTTAATGAGTGACAGCGGCATCCTTCGCGTCAGTAAACAAGACCTGAACCAATTTGCCGACGGCGGCACGGATAGAATTAATTGCATCTCTTATGGCATATCCGACGGTCTGAAAAGCCTCGAATTTGACAATGTATTTTCCAGGAATTCAGCCCTAAAAGCCAAGAACGGAGAACTGCGATTCATCACCAAAAATGGTATCTCTATCGTTGACCCGGGGAAAATTCGCATCAACAAAATACCACCCCCGGTCGTTATCGAAGAGGTTTTTTTTGACGATCAGCATCTCCTCCTTCCCCAGGACGCAGAACCGGTTACATTTAAAGGAATAACAAATGTAAGCTTCCATTTCACCGCCCCTACTTTTTTATCCCCGGAAAAAGTGAAATTCAAATACCAATTGGAGAAATTTGACCGGGACTGGAATTTCCTGGTACCGGGGCAAGAACGGGTCGCCCGGTACAAAGACCTGGCTCCGGGAACCTACACCTTCAGGGTAACTGCCTGTAACGCCGAAGGGGTGTGGAATCAAAGCGGGGATTCCGTGACCTTTACCCTAAAATCCTTATTTTATCAAACCCTTCTTTTTAAACTAACTGTGCTGCTTTTGTTTATTGCCCTGGCGGCGGCTGTTTTTTATCTCTATAACAAAAAGAAACAAACCTTTGAACAAAAGGAGAAGTATAAAGGTTCTCCCCTGCATCCTGATTTTGCCGGGGAGTGTATGAAAAAACTCGATTACCTGGTGGATATCGAGAAAGTTTATTGCGATGCCGATATTACCTTGCAGTCATTAGCTGAGAAAATGTCTATCGCTCCTCACCTGCTTTCCCAGTTCCTCAATGAAAAATTAAACCGCAATTTTGCCGATTTCATCAGTTCGTACCGCATTGAAGAGGCCAAAAAGATTTTGCAGACTCCCAGGGGGGCGCGGCGGAAGATTTCTGCCATAGCCATCGAAGTGGGATTTAGTACCATGGCTGCTTTTTATAAGGCCTTTAAAAAACACACCGGTACGACACCGACCCGGTACAAAAAAAAGTAAGACAATGAAAAAAAAGATGTCCACTGATTACACTGATTACCCAGATTTTTTTGTTTTTTAAATCTGTGTCAATCTGTGTAATCTGGGGACTTTTTTCAGAAAAAAAGGGCCAGGCGAAAAATAATAAAAAGTTGTTGACAATTGCTGTAAATAGTTATATTAATATACGGTGAGGAAAAAAATGTTAGAAAAAGAAGTTATTGGAAGTTTATTAAAACCGTTGGTTCAATCCGGTTTATATAAAGATGAGACTTCTGCTTTGAAGGATATCATTATTGATTATATCGATAGAAAAAAGAGAGAATATGACACGATTATTTCCCATTTCCAGGGAAAATATAAGAAAGATTTCAGTACATTTACAAAAGATATTAAGAATTGTGCAGCCCTTGAAGTTGAGGACGATTGGATGGAATGGAAGGGGGCAATAGAGATGAGAAAAGGCTGGCAAGAAGCATATTATATTTCGATTTATGGTCAAGCTATTTAATTTCCCCGGTGCGATTTCAATACTCCGGAATAGTGAATTAGTCTCAAATATAGATAAAATCCATGTTGATGAAATATCTCAAAGAGGGTTCTATAAAATAAGATGCAGCTTATTACCGGCAAAATATAAATTAGAGATCAAATTTGTAAAAACTTCCCGGGAATTTATTTATTCGTACCAGTTATTTACTACACAAGCTATCGCAAGATGGGATAATGAACCCCATTTTCCCAATATAAAAACATTCCCCCATCATTTTCATGATGTCAGCGGTACTGCCTTTGAGTCAGATTTAACAGGTCACCTGGAAAAAGATTTAAAGCTTGTGCTTTTAAAAGTAAAAGGATTTTTGTCTACATCGTCCAAAGACGATAAAAAAATAGATGTCCACTGATTACACTGATTACACTAATTTTTTTTGGTCTTCTAGAAAATTTATGGGCTGCTGAAAATTTTGTTCTCAACTACCATTCCTCAAAAATATGGCTCCTCAAAATTAAAAGGTCACTCCACAGCGACAAAGTATGACTCCTCAAATTTAAAATGCCACTCCTCAATAATGGAGGAAAGGGAAGGAAAAGGGAAAAGAGCAGGGCAAAGACTTTTCTACCCATAAATTTATTTGAAGAGCCATTTTTTTTATAATCTGTGTCAATCTGTGTAATCTGTGGACCTTTTTCATAGAGTAAATATCAATATTTATAAATATTGACATTTCAAAACCCTCTCTAATTCAGCATTTAAACAAAAAAAGTATCAACTTTTATAAAAGTTGACAAAAAATTGGAAAATTATGCTATATAAGGGCCGTGAGGTAAGAAATGAGAAAATGTAAACATTTGGGACTGTACGTTGAAGGTTGGATATGTGGGATGAAAAAACGGAGGAGGGTAAGAGATGACATTAACGAGGGGAGAGACGGAAAATTTAAGCAAAAGAAAATCTAAAATAAACGGTTTTAAACGTTTTACCTTAAAAACGTTTGACATTAAATAAAGAAAAAAAGGAGGAAAGATGAGATGTTTTAAAACAAAATGTCTGTTTTGGTTGACCCTATTGGTTATTTGTTTTTTCGGCCAAAACAGTATCCTGGCCTATACCGTTTATGGTCATGCCGAATGCAATGCTGGTTGGGCACCCTATGGTGCCATAGTTAGGGTCTTTGAAGTCGATCCCTCACTCGGAGGCGGATATACGGTAGACGAAATCCCACTGCCGACACCCCCTGTAATTGATCAAAATGGGGATTTTAAAGTGACAACTACATCTCCTTATTGTGGTGGAGGTTTTGAAGTTGGTCCTCCGGACCTGATCTTCCTATTCGTTCAAAACGTTAACGGTGCAGTTGAAACAATTTATGAGGAAGAACCTTCAGAAACCCACTGGAATGTTACCGATGGCAGTAGCCTGAATTTCCAGGTAACCTCGGGGGTTGCGGTATGTTTTGACCCGTCAATAGGTAACGTTCCAGGTGGCTACTCTTTCTTGTTTACCAGGGTTGGTAATTATGAAACTGCATGTATTGACTGCAAAGGCAGCGATTCTGCCAGTGAAGGTTACCATTGTTCGAGGAGGTTGAATCACCATATCTCCTCAGATTGCCCAGAATGCAACGGTATGGAAACAGATCGGCCTTTTGGTCGAACCTTAGACTTGTTTGGCTGGTTTGGGGAGTCGTGTACTATAGACTATTACAAAGTACAGTACAGTACGGATGGGGGCAGCACCTGGACCGACATCAAAACAGATTTACCCAACAAATGGTACGATATGTCGGGCTCTGAACCTCTGAATTGGCATTGGGTATCGGAGCAAATGGGACCCTTTGACGACGGTGGCGAAGTGAATCTTTATAAGATTCCTCATAAAGTACACTCCGTTGTACCCTGGTCATTCCCTAACCGTGTTGCTAAATTCGACACAAAACTGGTGACAGACGGTCTCTGTAGACTTAGAGTACTTGGCTATAAGTGGTCAGATAGTACTTTTAGTACTCTTGTGCAGGTTTCAGGTTCGGATACGGATTTGCAGGTTGATGCGAACTATGGTCAAATCGTTCTTCAGATCGACAACACACCACCAACCGTCGCGATCCTTGCTCTAAAACTAAATGGAGTCAGTAAGTCTCCGTGCGAGATTTTAAGCTTTGGCCCGGGCGATACAATCAGTGTGCAATGCCGCATCCGTGATGAAAATGGACACCTCAGGGAGTATGGGCTGGAAGCCATGTATGGTCATAACCAGACAGTCACTCCAAGGCCGCCTGGGGCTGTAGATAACTACGATAATCATAGTGCCGGCCATCCCTCATGGCAGGGCAGTATGAGCCATACCATTAGTTATAATGGCACCTATTATGGTTCGGATAAAATGCCCCCTTGCGCTTATCAATTCAGATGGCATGCCAGTAAGCGAATTACCAACGGTTATGGTCTGATCTATAACTGGGTGGAAGACACCTGGCATGTAACCATTCAAAGATAATAAGGGAGGAGAAACAATGAAAATTAAATATATTTTTTTAACAGTCATGGTGGTGGGAATACTTTATTTTGGATTCCCAACCACCTGTGAAGCAGATCATGAGGTGCCACTCCCGGATGATCCCTGCACTCCTCCTCTGCCTTCCAACAGTAAAGAGGACCAATATATCTGTGCTGCATGTGTTAAGATGGTGCTCAATGCTTGTCCCGATTTAACCGAACGTCAGTACCACACCCAGGGCTCCATATTCAGCAGGATCTCTATTAATGCATCAGAGTTATGGTACACTGGCGATCCCAGCGCTATTGAGGTTACATTGAATGAAGACCCCTTTCTTATTCCTTGTGGCAATTGGGTTGACCACTCTGACATAGACAAATACTATGTCCTGGGGAAAATGCTCTATTGGATGAATGAGCGAAGGTATTTAACACCTGTGTTAATCGGCGACGGTATACCCTGGGAACATTGGGTAATTGTTTATAGTTATACTTCAAGTAATGTCCCTTCCACTTCAACTCTTAGTGTGGATTTGGACGACATCTCTTTCTATGACCCTACCCCGGGAGCAGTGTCAGATTGCTGTGTATCCGGGACCATTTGGCTGAATAATTCTGACTACTGGGGAGCTCCTTTGAATAGGCCCGGGAGTGCATGGCATAATAAATATGTTGCCATTATAGAACCTCCAGCAGTAAATATACAGGTCAACGTATCTCCGTGGGTTTTAGAAGGCACTATAATGTCGGTAAGTAGTATTGAGGAATCTTTCTACAACTGGATTAAAGAAGTAAAAGAAAAAAAAGGCTCCTGTTGTTCATTAAAAATATTGGACACATCTCTCAAAATCCGGAAGCCAATATTAATCAATGCAGGAAACTATCAATACTACCTGGTTCCATTTGTGAATCGTCGTCTGGCCGCGATCTTTAATTCATATACCGGTCAATTTGAAGAACTCCGATACTTCAAGAAATCAAGAAGATATATTTCAGATGCTCAAATCATTAACAACAGATTGAGAGAGGTTCTGCGTATATATAAACCAAAGACAGTTGAGATACAAGGAGCACAGCTGCGATATAATCCCGGGCTAGCTGTTGCCGGTAGGTTTTCACCCACCTGGCAGGCAGCGGCAATCGTCACAGATTTCTATGGGAAAAAACATGAGTTGACAGTTTCCTTAAACTCTGCCGGGCAAGTGATCAAGGGACTTGAAGCGCTGCCCTTCCCCACCAAGCCCTCTACCGTGGAACCGCATGAAAAAAAACGACCGCTCTTTTCCATCCACACCGGAACCGCTGTTCCTATAAGTGATTTTGCCGATTTATATAAAGCCGGATTCAATATCCTGGTGGATTTTGAATACCCCATAAAAAAGCGTTTCTCCCTGCGCACACTCCTGGGCTACAATCAATTTCAAAGCAAACTCACCGGACTTGATGACACTTCTATCATCAATATCAACTTCAATTTGAAATATTCCACTTCCGGCAGCCCGCTTACTTTTTTTGCAGAGGCAGGCCCCGGCTATTACATCATCAAAGACGCTGACAATAAAATTGGGGCAAATGTTGGCTGTGGTTTCCAATATAGACTTTCTCAACGAATCCGGTTCGAATTGGCAGCTCATCACAATACCATATTTACAAATGAAAAAAATACGTACTTCATCCACCTGGCTGGTGGATTGATCATTCGTATACGGTAGAAGGGAGTTAGGAAGTTAGTAATTAGGGAAAATAGAAATTAGGGGACGAAAAAAATGGACAAGAAAATGATTATACAGTTCACCAAAGAAGAGCCTGTTGGGGAGGACAACTAAATTATCCATGCAACCAGAGGGGGTTGCATCTTAACAGGGAGGCCGAGATCTATTTCCCCTTTAGAAAATCGGGAAATGGGTCTCGGACACTCTTATAGGTCGCACCTACCAGGGGCTAGATGTCAATATTTATAAAAATTGACATTTGAAAAC
>Ga0114923_10003706_pt1 | contig 10290 bp, 10 predicted proteins | sample SumtaG_FD_89578 | JGI IMG/M metagenome (GOLD analysis project Ga0114923, IMG submission 89578) | Deep subsurface microbial communities from Indian Ocean to uncover new lineages of life (NeLLi) - Sumatra_00157 metaG | ecosystem: Environmental > Aquatic > Marine > Oceanic > Sediment | place: near...
AGGATATACAATCTCAACTTTCATATTAATTAAATCCCCGAAATAATATCCATAATTTTTTTAATTGATATATTGTTATGTAATATATTACTTAATATATTAATTATCCACGTATGGAAACACGCAAAATTAGAAAAGTTACTCAATTTGCTAATTATTTGCGTCACATAGATATTGGAAAACTAAAATGATTATACCCCATTATATCAAAAATGGTAAAATTTTAGATATTGGTTGTTCATATGGTTGGTACCTATATCAACTAAAAAATAAAGGTTGGAATGTTAAAGGAATTGAATTGAATAAGGAAGCAGTAGAATTTGCAGTTAAAAAATTGAAATTAGATGTAGGAAATTTGAGTATAGAGAATTTTCAATCCTCTGAGCAATTTGATATTATTTTTCTTTTAAATGTTTTAGAGCATTTAAAATCTCCTAGAGATGCCTTCGAGAAGATAGAATCTCTATTAAAACCAGGAGGAAAATTATATATCTCCATCCCTGATTATAATGGATTAGAAGCGAAAATCTATAAAAATTATGTTTAAACTCATCAATTACCATATCATCTTTATCATTTTACTCCAAAAACTATTAAAAAATACTTTAAAAGTTATAATTTTAGAAAAGTAAAAATAAATCATATAAATATTGATAGGGATTTAATTGCTCCTCTTACTTATATTTTAAACGATAAGCCAAATAATGGTTTAATTAGGATTGTAAGTAAATTCTTAGAAAACAAAATTGTAAGGAAAACTTTAGTAAGATCAATAGTATCTTTTCTATCTTATTTAGGTAAAACTTCAAGGATGGTGGTTATTGCTCAAAAATCCTTTTAAAGTAATATATATCCAAATCAAACAAGAAATTTAAGATTAAAAAATTCTGATTAATATATTTCATTAATGAATTTCTTAATATAATATGGATTTTTTAAATTTATTAATTTTTCAGGATTTTTTTTCAAATCATTATAAGTTAGATTTTTTATCTCATCAATGGAATAATTCAGTTTCTCTTTCACTTTACCTCTACTAATTATACCTAAACCAGATTCAACATTCAATACAAAAACATTTAAATTTTGAAATTTGGATCTCAGATAAATAATTGCCTTCCAATTATCTCGTTTATTTCTTTTCAAATTATAATTCAAATTAAGTTTAAAGAATTTATTAGACTTTTTATTCTCTAAATAAAACTCTTTTGATAATGGATTACAGTAATTAAAAATAATTATACCTTTTTTTTTTAAAAATCTTATTGAATTAAATATATATTTTAATGATGTTTGATATGAATCGACGTGATTTATAAAAACGACATCTAATCCATATTTAATAAATATTCTTTGCTTTTTATCGAATATATTTTGTTTTTTAAGAAAAAAATATCTATTTAAGGCATTTAATTTGTTTTTAATAAGATCATAAATGATATAGCCAAATAGATGAAAATATCTTCTTATATTATCCATTGTTATATTTTTGAAAAGATTAATAAAAATTTTAACCTTTTGTGGAGCTTTAATTTTAAGAAAATTATTATGAATTGACCCTCCAATCTCAAGGTAAATTTGAGCATTAATTTTATTAATAATTTCTTGAATTACAAATAACTTATCTATTTTTTTAATGTTTTTTCGTAGCTTAAAAAATTTATTTTTATAAATCCTTGGATTTGGCAATGGTATAATACTAATATTAGTATTTAATTTATATTGGACATACTTAAAGCTTATTTGATCTCTTCTGCTAAATTTTTTTAATTCACTCCACCATAGTTCATTAAATTCTTTTACCTTATTTGTGTTTCTCCTAATAATCAAGCTATTATCAGTTAATCCATTATTTTTTGGATATCCTTCATTTTTATAGCTTCTTATTTGTTTTTTAAATAGATTGATATCATCCTTTTTTTGTATGATACAAGCCTTTGCTTCTTCATAGATGCAATTTCGATGTGGGTTTTTCATTACTGCAATATCATTTTTTCCTAACCATTTCTCCGAGTAAAAACTAAAATCTCGTAAAATAGTATAATTCCCATCCAAATAAATACTAATATCATAATTATAATTTTTTAAACAAACGTGTGATAAAATTTTATATTTTCGATTTTCTCGTGTGAAATCAACACTTTCTGGGACAACCTTTATAATTTCCCAGGGTGGACAATTAATTTTTTTATCTGTAAAACAGATATATTTAATTTTTTTATTTATTACTTTCGGCATTCTTAGAATATTATAATCTCCAAAAATCGCTGTGTAAATTATTATATTCATTTAAATAAATCTAACTTTAATTCTAATTTAATTTTAACTGAAAAATAATCTTCCTTTAAGAAATTTGATAATTGAGAGATGTGATAAAAATGTAGAATATAATTTATATAAATTTAATTTGGATTATTTATAAATTAAAATATTTAGGTTACTTTTTATAAAATACAAAAGCTAAAGAAATTTTGGAAGATGTTTAACAATAAAATTAAGAAAATATTATATGTAAGTATGAGTAGAGACGTTTTTAAGCATGTAAGATCGGATCTAAGTTATTTTTATTTAATGATAACAGAGAGTATAAACAACGCTTTATTGATGTTATTGAATATGTTATAAAATCAAAATAAAATGCATTGAATAAACAAAATAAAAATACTAAATTTTTATGAAATCAATTTCATTAAGTATTATATCAAAATAGATATAAGAAAATGGCAGTTTGAATAAGTTTAAAACTTATATATCTAAGAAAATGTAGAATAATTATTATTTAAAGAAGAATTGAATTTTAGATAAATTATAAAGGGATAAAGATGAAAGTAATAATATTAGCTGGAGGGTGGGGTACTAGACTTGGTCAGCGGACAGGTTTAATTCCAAAGCCTATGGTAAAAATTGGAAATATGCCTATCCTATGGCATATAATGAAGATTTATTCACACTTTGGTTTTAATGATTTCATAATATGTTTAGGTGTAAAAGCTGATATTATTAAAGATTTCTTTTTTCATTATGAAATGAAGAAAAATGATTTTACTATTGATTTATCAAATGGAAATATTGAATATCATAATACCATAACTGAAACAAATTGGAAAGTTTCTCTAATAGATACCGGTTTAAATACTTTAAAGGGTGGAAGAATTAAAAAAGTCGAGAAATATTTAGATCCTGAGACGAATATGTTAACCTACGGAGATGGCGTAGCTAATATTGATATTAAAGAATTAGTTAAATTTCACAAATCTCATGGAAAAATCGTAACTATTACTGGTGTTTATCCTCCTGCTCGTTTTGGAGAAATCAAAGAAGAAGATGGCATAATTACTTCTTTTCAAGAAAAGCCCCAAACTTCTGTAGGTCTTATTAATGGAGGGTTTATGGTATTTAATAATGAACTCTTAAAATACTTAACAACGGATGGAGACTGTGATTTTGAACATGGGGCATTAGAAGAATTAACTGAAAAAGGCGAAGTTATGGTATACAAACACGAAGGGCAATGGGAATGTATGGATCATGAAAGAGATGTTAATCATTTAAATAAATTATGGGTTCAAAATGAAGCATTTTGGAAGGTATGGAAAGATTGAGTAAAATATTGGTTACAGGAAATTTAGGATATATTGGATATATTTTGACAGAAGAACTTTTAAAGAATGGGTATGAAGTAGTCGGTATTGATACAAATTTTTATAGAGATGACCTTTTATATGAATTTAATTTCTGTAAAGAATATGTTCAGATTAAAAAAGACATTAGAAATATAAGTAAGAAAGATATAAAGGACGTAGACTCAATTATCCATCTAGCAGCTTTATCGAATGATCCACTAGGTGAAATAAATCCTACTTTAACTAATGAAATCAATTTAAAAGGGTCTATTCGATTAGCTAAATTAGCTAAAAAATCAAAAGTTTCGAGATTCTTATTTTCTTCATCTTGCAGTATATATGGAGAAACGAATGATGATATGTTAAATGAATCTGCCCCCGTAAACCCTCTTACTGCTTATGCTCATTCTAAAGTTAACCTTGAAGAAGAATTATCTAAATTATCTGATGAGGTATTCTCACCAGTTTATTTAAGGAATGGAACTGCGTATGGGGTATCCCCTAATATAAGGTTTGATGTTGTTGTAAATAACTTAATGGGATGGGCATACACGACTAAAGAAATAAAGATTTTAAGTGATGGTAAAGCTTGGAGACCAATTGTTCATATAAAAGATATAACAAATGCTTTTCTCTCTCTTTTGATAGAAGATAAGGAAAAAATTCATAATCAAGCGTTTAATGTAGGTCTTAATTCTGAAAATTATCAAGTAAAACAGATTGCCGAGGAAATTCACAATTTAATGCCAGACTGTGACGTAAAAATCCTTGGTAAAGATAATCCAGATCAGCGTAATTATATAGTAAATTTTGATAAAATAAAAAAAGTTGTGCATAACTTTAAATCGCAATGGGATTTAAAAAAAGGTATAAAGGAATTATATGGCAAATTTGAAGAAATTAGCTTAAATGAAGAAATGTTTCAAAACAAAAATTTTACTCGAATAAAACAATTAAAATATTTATTAGAAAATAGATATATTGATGATCACTTGTATTGGAATAAGAATTAGATTACCCTTATAACCTATGAAATTTACAGCTATTGATAACATAAAGGATTTATATATAATTGAACCTGAACCTTTTGAAGATGATCGTGGACGTTTTTTCAGAGTTTTTTGTAAGCAAGAATTAGAACAAATATCACACGGTAAAGAAATTGTTCAGATTAATTATTCCCTGACTAAAAAGAAAGGTTCTATAAGGGGTATGCATTTTCAGTATCCTCCTAAGGCAGAGATTTAAATTGTTCGATGTCTTAAAGGTGCCATCTTTGATGTAGCAATTGATTTAAGAAGAAATTCACCATCCTTCTTACAATGGCATGGTGAAATATTGAATGAAAAAAATGAAAAAGCTTTATATATTCCAGAAGGATTTGCCCATGGTTTTCAAACATTAGAAGATGATAGCGAATTGTTATACTTTCATACTGAATTTTATAGCCCTGATTTTGAAGGTGGAATAAGATATAATGATCCTAAGTTAAAAATTAAATGGCCCTTACAAGTTGTGGATATCTCCGAAAAAGATAAAAACCACAAATTAATAAATGAAAATTTTCAAGGAATTAAGATATGAAGTGTAGATATTGTAAAACAGAACTTATCTATGAGATTATAGATTTAGTAAATTCACCCCCATCAAATTCATATTTAACAAAAGAAGAATTAAACGAACCCGAAGTTTTTTACCCTCTGAAAATATATGTATGTCATAATTGCTTTTTAGTTCAAATTGATGAATATAAGAAATCAAACGAAATTTTTAATGAAAATTATATCTATTTCTCATCCTTTTCAAAAAGCTTATTGGAACATTCTAAAAAATATGCTGATATGGTAATTAAACGTTTTAATTTAAATGAGAATTCTAAAGTGATTGAAATTGCTTCTAATGATGGGTATCTTTTACAATTCTTTCAAGAAGCAAATATCCCCTGTCTGGGAGTAGAACCGTCATTAAAAACTGGTAAAGTTGCAAAAGAAAAAGGAATTGAGGTTATAGATAAATATTTCGGTACTGTGTTAGCAAAAGAATTGGTTAAAAAGGGGCAATTACCTGATTTATTAATTGGAAATAATGTATTAGCACATGTACCGGATATTCTGGATTTTGTAAATGGATTAAAAATACTGCTTAATGATACTGGTGTCATTACAATGGAATTCACTCATTTGATGCAGCTAATCGATAAAAATCTATTTGATACCATTTATCATGAACATTTTTCATATTTTTCATTCCTATCAGTGAAATTATTATTTGAATCATTCGATTTAGAAATATTTGATGTTGAAGAAATCCCAACCCAAGGTGGTTCTCTTAGAATTTTTGCTAAACATCAAGAAGATAAAACAAAAGAAATATCCAATAATGTTAGCAATTTGTTGGAAAAAGAAATATCGAAAAAAATGAACTCTATTGATTATTATAGAAATTTTCAAGAAAAAGTTAATAATGTAAAATATTCTTTACTACAATTTTTGCTAGATGTAAAGAAAAAAAGTAAGAAAGTTGCTGCATATGGAGCTGCTGCTAAAGGTAATACACTATTAAATTACTGTGGTATAAAATCTGATTTAATTGAATTTGTTGCAGATAAATCTCCATATAAAATAGGAAAATTTCTTCCTGGCAGTCATATTCCTATTGTAGAGGAAGAACATATTAAAATAGAAAAACCAAATTATATTTTAATTTTACCATGGAATATTAAAGAGGAAATAATGAAACAATTAGATTATGTAAATGAATGGAACTGTAAATTTGTAATCCCTATGCCGGAAGTGAAAGTATTATGAAAATATTAGTAACTGGAGCAACAGGTTTTATCGGAAATTATGTTGTAAATGATCTATTAAAATTAAGAAATCATGATATTATTGCAACATCCATTGATCCCCCCAAAAGAGCTAAAGAATTTGAATGGTATAATGATGTATATTATATTACTTGTGATTTAAACGAGATAGATAAGAATTATTTTAGTTTTTTTAAAGAACCCGATGTTTTAATTCATCTCTCTTGGCAAGGTTTACCAAATTTTAAAGAGCTTTATCATTTTGAAAGAAATGTGCCAACAAATTATAATTTCATAAAAAAAATGGTTCAAAATGAAGAAATTAATATAAATTGTATTGGAACTTGTTTAGAATATGGTATGAAGGAAGGATGTCTTAGCGAAGATTTAATAACAAATCCGATTACTGCTTATGGATTAGCAAAAGATACATTGAGGAAATATATTCAAGAGTTAAACAAAAAAAAAAAATTTAGTTTCAAGTGGATAAGACTTTTTTACATGTATGGAAAAGGCCAAACACCAAAATCTATATTACCTCAGTTAGATTTGGCCTTATATAATGGTGAAAATGTTTTTAATATGTCTGGAGGAGAACAAATAAGAGATTATCTTCCTGTAGAAAAAGTAGCAGAATATATAAACAAAATTTCTTTACAAAATAAAATAACTGGCATTGTAAATTGTTGTAGTGGGAAACCAATCTCAATAAATGAATTAGTTGAAACACATTTAAAAAAAAGAAATAAATCAATAAAGCTAAATCTTGGTTATTATAATTATCCCGATTATGTGCCCATGGCTTTTTGGGGGGATACTAAAAAACTTAGTACCATATTGTCTGAATATAGTTGTAAATAATAAACGTATTTTGAAACGTTGTTTTTTGTTAATTATAATTGAATTTATTCTAAAGAATTAGTACATATCATTTAATATAAAAGATTATATTGCTAGAGTCTTTTAAAAAATTAAGCGAGTAAATTATAAATATTAAAGAAAAACAAAACAATAGGTAATTATGGTTAGAAAAGAATTAACAATTTGCTCATCAATATTCGATGACAGAAAGTTTCTTAAGTTAAACATGGAACTAAGCAATGTTCTTAATCCAGATTCTAAATCACGATGGATTCTTATTGAGAATGACCCTAGCTCACTTGAATTTATGGAAGCATCACCTCCAGATCTGATAGTATTAAAAGGATTTCCTATGGATTACTCTAAGAAAAGGCCCGGTAGCTATCATCATGCCTTAGCCTTGATAAAAGCAATAAGAAACGTGAAGTCTCGTTTTGCGTTACTCCTTGATCCTGATTTTTATATTGTAAGAAAGAATTGGATTGCTGATATCCTCGATCATATAAAAAAAAATAAGTTAGCATTCTTCGGAACACCTTGGAACCCTAAATGGTGCTCTAAATATCGTTATTTCCCAAATGTAAATTGTATGTTTATTGACTTGGAGCAAGTGGATAAAAATACCTTAGCCTTTAGACCTGGTCAGGATGGTGATATAATTAACGAAAACCCATTGCTCCTTACAAAATTAGTAAGGTATTGTGGGATCCGCCTTATTAAAGAACAATATAGGAGAAGACTTTTTTTATCATCACAAGATACGGGTTACCATGTTTATGCTCAATACGCACATAAAAAAGAATTTAAACACGAGATAGCTCTCCCAGTATTCAAGGAATTAAACGGATATCCCAAAGGACTTCTTAAACTTATATATAAAGGTTTACCCGAATATTTCAATTATAATCCAAAGAGATTGGATTCCTATAGTCAGATTGGGTTTCGAGAGCTTGGTTTTATTGACGTAGAAAAATATGGATGGGAAGAATATCTATGGAAAAATAAACCATTCAGTCTTCATGTTCGGAGGACAAAAAAAGACAAATTCGAGGCCAAGAATGAAATGAATAACCTTCATAATGCTTTAACTAATTTGACTGGAATTAAAATTCCTAATATGCAATAATATGCAATACAATTACAAATCATATCGTAATTGCGATTGTTTTTTATATTAATAAAAATATTTTCTAAAAGTATTTGAATATAATATAATTGGCTCGGAGAAGATACAAGAATATAAAAAAACTAACTTATGAAGATTTAGATAGAAATAGAGAAATAATCCTTAATTTAAATAATTTCCTCCTTGAAAAGGAAAATTTAAATTTTATATATAGATTTAATAATAAATTAACATAAAGTAAATCAATAGAAATGAATCTAATTCAAATTGAAAAAGAATTTGTTGAATTTTTAAGCAAAATTAAAAATCGTAATTATGATGAAGTAGCGAAAATTTATAATTTGACTAAAAATCGATTTAAATTTTTTAGTCAAGAATATAGAGAATTATTAGTAAAGATCTATTCTTTAAATAGAGTTATATATGATGAGATAGATGAAAAACATCTCATTGAATCATATAAATTTCATAATTTGTCTCATTTATTTAGATATATCTCATATTCATACTCTGATGATTATTTAATTCAAGAATTAATTTTAAAAAAATCTATTCATTTGAAAAATTTTTTAATGATGATTAAACATGAATTTGGAAAATTGATGAGAAATCTCCTAAAATCGAATGAAATGAGAAAAAGAATTCATAATAGACTTACCAATCCATTAGAACATAAAATCATTGCAGAAAATATAATTAAAAGTATTAATAAAAAACCTATTGTTGTAGATTACGGCTGTGGTATGGCTTATACATCCTTTGAAATCGGCAAGTTAGAGAAAAAGGCAAAAATTTATTTGATTGATATTGATTTTTTAATGTTGAATTTTGTTGAATATAGATTTAATAAATATGGAATTAATGCAGAAGTTATTCGTATAAATAAAAATAACATTTACCCGAAATGCCAATTCATAATATTTGTATAGCAAGATCTGTCTTTGAACATCTCTTAAATCCTTTAAAAGCTTATCAAAATATCTATAATAGTTTAGAACAAGGAGGTATTTTTTTTGGAAACTTTGAAGATCATAAAAGAGTATTTTTTCATGTTTCCCCTAATTTAAAAAACATAAGAGATAAAATTAAAAAAGATTTTCAAAAAAGCGATCAGTTTTGGTCTAAAAAATAATCCAATTTAGATTTTATTTCCCTTTAATATTTCATAGAATAAAATATAATTTATTAATTGTAAAAAATTTTAGGATATAATCTTAAGATTTTACATATTGATAATTAGACTAACTTAATTTTAAAAACCCATTAAATCTGGTTCAATTCTTTTATTTTCACATTTGGAAGAACATTATTAATTTTTTAGAAAAACATTAAAATTAAAAATTTAAGAATTATAAAATGTTAATATCCTTAATTATGTAATATGTAATGTTATATTTTAAAGAGTAAAAAAAATTAAAAAATATCAAAAAGAGATTGTTTTTATTCAGCTGAAAAGAAAAATTTCTCGGAAAATTATAGAATTCGGAAAAAGTAGAATTTCTTCTGATGGATCACCATATTTTATTGCTGAAATAGGGCATAACCATCAGGGGAATCTTGAAACAGCTAAAAAGATGATAAAAATTGCAGCCCTCTATGAGGCTGATGCTGTGAAGTTCCAAAAACGTAACAACAAGAAATTGTTTATTGAAACTTATTATAATAGACTATATGATAATGAAAATAGTTTTGGTACCACTTATGGTGAACATAGGGAATATCTTGAATTCGACAAAGATGAATTTATAGAACTTATGAAGTGCGCTAAAGAAAATAATGTTGAGTTTATGTGTACTGCATTTGATCATGATAGTGTAGATTTTTTAGAAGATCTGGGAATAACAAGTTTCAAATTCGCATCAGCAGATTTGACA
>Ga0114923_10003707_pt1 | contig 10289 bp, 5 predicted proteins | sample SumtaG_FD_89578 | JGI IMG/M metagenome (GOLD analysis project Ga0114923, IMG submission 89578) | Deep subsurface microbial communities from Indian Ocean to uncover new lineages of life (NeLLi) - Sumatra_00157 metaG | ecosystem: Environmental > Aquatic > Marine > Oceanic > Sediment | place: near...
AGACACCTGTCCTCGGGGTGTAGGTTGTTGTGGTGCTGGTGCAGGAATCTGACAGCAGGAAGCAGACAATTTTAGGAAAGCTTCAAAACAATTTCCAAACCGAGGGTTTCCTTGACCTTCATCAGAAATAAGAACGATACTTTTTTTTTCGGACGGAAGAGGAACTATAATACCACAAACGGCAGTATCTGATTTACTTCTCTCGGATTCTATAGCAGTCGTAATTTTTCTCATGGATTCGTTTAAATCAGAATCTTTCATTAGGGCATCCGCAATCGGATCACCGTGGCTTTCAAATTCCTCGTGATATTTTGATAATTGATTTTTAGTAATAGCAGAATCCAGTGAATTAATTATAGCACTTACATAGGGAAAAATGTGAGATTTAGGTTCTTTCTGTTGTTCATCCAATTTATATCCCCCTAGATCAATGTTTCCAGTAAAAGGAGCGAACAATGGTTCTTGACCTTTAATTTTACCATATACTGTTGTTCTCCCGATAAAACATTTTATTTCCCCATAATACGCAATTGCATTATCCATTAGTTGGACTTTGTCTTCATAAGATATACGAGGAATAGTACGAAAAATTACATCGACCCAAGGAAGTTCTTTTACCGGAATTATGACGACACAAGTCTTAATTATTAATTCTGATAATTTTTTAAGATATTCCTTCAGCTTTTTTTTAATTTCTTTATACTTGTCTTTTTCTAATTCAGCCTCAGCCTTTTTCATAAACTCTTTGTACTTGTCTTCATTTTTTTTAACAGAACCTCCATAGGACTTTATATCTCCTACTATGTTATCTTTAAAAATGAAAGTAGCATCATTTACGATTTCGTTTTGTAGTTCAGTAAGTTCTTCGACTAAATAATCGCTTACATCAAAATCTAGGCTGTTTTTAAAGATTTCAAACAATTTCGCTTCAGACAATTTTAGAACCTTCCTATTTAGATTTAATAATACTATAATTATAGGAACGAATTGAATATAAAAATTTATTTAAAACACAATCAATTCCCTATTAGATATTGAAGTGTAATATTTTTAAAAGAGATGTAATGAGAAAATGAATAGTAAGAAAACTATTGTCTGTTTTAGCTCTAAAGTTTCTAATGAGGTCCAAAATCATTTGAGGGAAAGTTTAAAGCCGCTTTCAAATGTAGAACTTATGTTTCCAGAAAATACATCGGATGACTATCTAAAAAACATAGTTTCGGAAGTGGATGTTCTAATCGGATGGAGACCGTCTAAAATTTTACTAGAATCCGGGAAAAATATCAAGGTATTTATTAATCCGGGAGCTGGTGTTAACCGCCTATTAGATTTATTTATTGAATTAAATAGATATAGAAAAATTACCTTAATTAATGGTCATGGAAATTCCTATTTTGTGGCTCAACATGCTGTAGCAATGCTCCTAACTCTTACAAATAAAACTATACCACATCACATTTGGATGAAAGAAGGAAAATGGAGGACTGGTGATCAAGACGCTGCTTCGATCCCATTGCGTTTTCGTGAAGTTGGGTTGTTAGGTTATGGTGCAATTAATAAAAGAGTTCATCAATTTCTTGCGGGTTTTGATGTAAAGTTTCATATTCTAAGAAAGTATTGGAATAAACAAAAAGATAAATTACCTACAGAAGCTAAGAAATATAACATTGATGAGTTAGATAATTTTTTAAAAGAAATAGATGTTTTAATAATAGCTGTTCCTCATACATCACTGACTTCTGGTTGGATTAAAGAAAAAGAACTTAAGATTTTAGGTCCTAAAGGACTGATTATTAGTGTTGCAAGAGGAGATATAATAAATCAAGAAGATTTATACAACGCCTTAAAAAATAATACAATTCTGGGAGCTGCTATAGATGTGTGGTATGATTATCACCCAAAAGCTAATAATGAAGGTTTAAAATATCCATATGAATTTCCTTTTCATAATCTCGATAACATTGTTTTATCTCCGCATAGGGGTTATTCGCCTTTTAATGATCTCTTACGATGGGATGAAGTTATCGAAAATATTAATCGAATAAGTCAAGGTCGAAGTGATTTAATCAATGTTGTTAATTTAAAAGAAGAGTACTAAAATTTTAATGAAAGAATTGTCAAAAGAAGAGGAGAAATTTTTATAACCTCAAAAAAAATTAAAATTCTATAATATTTCGAATCTTAAGAGAACTAGAGAGAAATTAGGGGGGAATAATTAATCAAGAGCACTTACAAACTAAATAAAACGCAAATACAATGCCAATTTATAATTTGAATCTTATTAGTTTAGGTTCTGCTAATTTCAGAATTTTCTTGTGAAAAAGTTGAGATATAATTTTTTTTTACTAATTTAAAAGGTCGACATTAATTGTATTTTAATTTTAATAAATTTTAAAAAATATTCAGTTACTATAAAAAATTTTCAAAAATATTTTCAAATATTACTTTAAAATGGCAGTCTTTAACTTTGGCGTAAGATTTAGACCCCGAATGAGCTATGTGGATGTTATCTGCTCTATATTACAAATTTGAAAAAATTTATTTTATAAAAATATATTAACCCACTAAAAAAAAATATTTAAATAGTATTTTGTAATAAATAATTATATAACGAATAATCAGAAAAAAATATGGTTAAGGCGATTTCATGAAAATTGTTACTGTAAATGTACCTGAAAGTTATATAGAGGCAATAAAAAAATTAATTGGGCGAGACGGATTGTACCCTAGTCGATCAGAATTGATAAGATGCGCTGTTAGAGAGTTTTTAATAAAAGAACTTAAGCTTGCTAATAATATGGCAAAATATAATGAAGTAGAAATCGAGGATTTTGACGATAAAAATTTTGTAAGAGTACCAATAGAAACTGTAAATGAAAAATCTGAACCAGTACGGGAATTTAGAACTTATAAAATTTTAAAGAGGTTGGAACACTAAAAAATAAAAGTATTTAATTATATACAATTTTTCTTAATAAAGAATAGCAAATGTTTGTTTTTTTCTATTTTTCTTTTTTTTATGTTATTTGAAGTGTGCTTATATGAATAATATTTTATTCACTACAGTATTGTATAAATGAACAAAATTCTGTTTTTTTACTAATAAATGAACAAAATTCTGTTTTTATACTAAGTAAAATTTTCATTTAACCTAAGTATTATACAATCTTAATCTCAACTATAAAAAACTCATTTTTTAAAGTGTTTAAGTTAAATTTTTAAGAGAAGCAAATTCTAATAATGATATTATAAAGGGTGTAATAATATTTCGAGCAAAAGAATATTTCCCGATTTTATGGAGTGGGGTATCATCTCAACTAAAAACTTTGCTGGAAAAACAACTTACGATGTTCCAATTAAAAGATGGGACCCGCTATCAACTGTGACTATAAGAACTAAAGATTTTGGCCTAAGAAAAGAAAAAATTAAATTTTATGGTCATTACGCTTATATAAGCCCCGTTCGTGGCCAAAGGCCAAAAGGTTTTACAACTATTGAAGAAAAAAGACAGTTTCACGATTGTTCAAAGAAAAGTGCGCTCAAGCATAAAGATATTTTTACTTCGATTACAGAAGGAAGGGTAATTCATGATGACTGGGGAAAACAGTTAGGTGATGGTTTTACGATTATTATTACAGAAGATGAGAAAAGAAAAGACAATCCCTTTTTAGAAATGCCACATCCAGCCCAGAGAATACCAAACGGTTGTAAAGCTTTAACCCTAATTAACAGATATCCGTCTATGGCTCGAATTGTTGATCCTGAAATTGAAAAAGTAATTACCGATAAATTACCTTTACATTTGAAACTCTCGAGGGGAATAAATTTAGTTACGATATCTAGAGATTTCTACCCCTCCTTGTGCTTTAATTTAATACCTGAAGATGTCTTAGCCGGAATTTTTCTTTCAATGAAAGCAGCAATTCTTTATTGTGTGGAAGAAGCAATTGAAAGGGATTATTACGATATCCCAGTAACACCATTCTTTAACATAGGCATTAAAGTTGGTGGCTCGCAACCTCGCATACACGGTCAAGTCTTTATTGATTTGAATATGGATGGTCACGGAAGCCGATTAGAAGGTCATCTTGAAGCTTTTAAAGAAATGGGGGACAATTGTCATCTATGTCAGACTTCTCATGGAGATAGCGATCGTGTAATATTAAAAACTGAATATTGGACTTTTTATACCACGGGAAGCCCAGTGAGGAACTATCATATTCGTTTTCATCCAAATGAACATTTACGAAGGTTTTCTCAATTAAAAGTCAACCAATTAAGTGATTTAGCAAAAATCCTTAGGATCATCTTTCAAGGTTTAGATGATATTTCAATCGATAAAAACCGAAATATTCTCTTTAACTGTTGTCCCTTTCACTATGACGCAAATTTCCATCTTTTTGGCGATATTATCCCGCATGAAATTATTGGGGGCGCTGAAATGGTAGATGACATGAGAGTTGCAAGGAAATTGCCCCATATCGCCGCAAAGGAGATAAGGGATTCGATTCAAAAATATATTAATTACTGAAAGTGGTAATAGATTTATATCTATTATTCACCATATAAATAATGAAAAGTTTTTTGAGAAGATTAAATTGAGAGATTGGTCTGCCATAATTCTAGCTGGAGGTCAAGGTAAAAGGCTGTTGCCTCTAACATCTTTAATTCCTAAACCGCTAGTAAAGGTAACAAATAAGGCCATGGTAGATTATTCTATAGCTCATCTGAAGTATGCTAACATAAAGCATATGATACTCGCATTAGCTTATATGGGTAAAGAGTTAAAAAGTTATATAGAAAAAACTTGGACAGCAGATAAATTAGGAGATGTTGAGTTAGAGTGCGTTATTCAAGAAAGTAAGGGTACTGCTGACGCCTACCGTTTAATCAGTGAAAGGATAGATTCGGAAAACATCGTTGTTAGCATGGCTGACATTGTAACTAATCTTCCCATGGCTAATTTCATGGACTTTCACTTGGAGAAAGGGGGAACATCGACAATTTCGATGAAAACAAGCGAAAGCCATACAAGTCAATATGGAGTAGTTCTCTTAGATAACAATCGCAAAATTTACCTATTTTTGGAAAAACCTGCTCCTATGGAGTTATATTTAAGCAGTATGGCTCAAAGAACGGATTTGTTTTTACATACAAATATAATTAATACCGGAATATATTGTTTCAGAAAGGATATTGATCAAATACTTCAAGAAACGGGTTTGATGGATTTTGGAGGAGAGGTATTTCCATATCTCCTTGAAAATGGCTATGATCTCTATGGTTTTGTACAAAATTATTACTGGATTGATTGCGGAAACCATCAAACATATTTGTGGGCTAATTGGGATTTACTAAGGAAACACTCCTGGCCAATTACCCCAAATGGTGATGAATACGATGGGATTTTCGTAATGGGGATTATTAGTTCTGGACAAAATGCGACAATCGAAAAATTAACTTGCTTTGGCGAAAATGTGGAACTTCTTAATAGAGCAATAATTAAACCTTTAACTTCAATAGGAAATCGAGTTATAGTAGGGGAAGATACAATTATTGAGAAAAGTGTAATATGGGACGATGTAAATATTGGTGCAGGGTGCCGAATAGACGAGTCCATTGTATGTAACAATTGCGACATAGGTGATAATGTAGTCCTACATAATGCAATTGTAGCACCAAATAGCCGAATTAGTAGCGACACCCAGATAAGAGACAAAACTCTTGATTTGGGTACTGATATCTAAGCTCTAAAAGAAGGTCTTAAGTTTGAGAATAATTATGCAAATCATCTAATAACTTAACAACCTGGAAGTTAGTGGTTTTTGAAACTTTTTTGACTATTAAAAAATACTCTAATAACTTCTTTAATTCCTCGTCTGTATCCTCTATTGATTTAACGAGTAATTCAATAATAGCAATTACCCACATCCATTTAATAAAATTATCAAATAATTCAGCATTATACCATAGAAGCTGTTGAAATCGGTTTACCTTTAAATATTGTTGTACTTCGGGATCGCTAAAAAACAGTTGGAAAACGGAATACAAATCCTTTTTGCCATTTATAACTAAATTAGACCAATCTTGTAAACCTATCATTAACTTAATAATTGAATCGACTTCTAATCTCTCATCCTTTTTATCTTTGCCCAAATCATTCAATGTTTTGTTAATATACTTAGAGAGCCGCCATTCATCAAATAAACTTCGACTTAGGAGCTTATAATTATCATTGGATTCAAATCGCCCTAATTGGTGAACTATAAGATACGAAAATATTATACCCCATTCAACTTCAGATGATGGAAGTAAGTTGATAAAAATATCTTTATATTCCTCTGGAATTCTCAGTTCTCCTACATTATGTCTTAATTTAAGTATTACTTTACTTCTTAATATGATGTCATTCTTGATATCCGTATAATCCTTTTGACTTGATGAATACTTTTTTACTTCAAGTAAAAATGCATCTAGGTTATTGTAAATCAATTCCGCTTCTTTTTTTACTTTATTTGGATTTAGTAGATATTTTAATGAGCTCGTATTGATTAAAATCTTAAAAGATTCATGCAAGGGTTGATATACTAGTTCGTGTAGAGTTTCATGCATGTTAGGGACACCCCTACCATTTAAAAGATCATGAAGCTGGGCATAATGGAAAAACTCATTATCGTTGATAATTTGAAAGTCCATAAACAAGAACTTTTGATATGCATGGAGTTCAATATATAAACCATCATCATGGAGTTCCTTATTCCGTCTTATGTATTCCAATCCAGTAATTGAATCTTTGAAGATACAATATCCCTCCACAGGTAATTTTAAACCCTCTGCTAAGGTTATCTGGATTATCTGTTTATTATCGTCTACTTTTTGCGCAATTCCAACTGAATTTTTGATATAACCGTTTACTTCAGCGTATTTATTATGAAAAATTATTAATGCACGTTCATTATTAACCCGATTAGAATACGCAAATACATCTTCGTTGACAACATTACCGGTCCAAAAGTCATACAGCAAAAAATTAGTAACATTAGCATAAAGATATCGTTTCTTCATAATCGGGAATAAAATTTCCTTATGGTGCTCAAGTAAACCTAAATTGATCTCTTCATCCCAGTAAGCGCGTCTGTATTCCATACCATACTTTTCTTTATATCCCTCGATTTGCCCATGGCCAAACATTGGAAGCCCTGGCATGGTTACCAACATTACGCAAACACCAAAGTATTTATCTCCATCACCAAATTGCTTTATAGCAGTTTCCTCATCTGGATTACTCATAAAATTTACGAATCTTTTAAGTATTTCCGGATCGAATTGGAGTGTATTTTTTAATACTAAACGATACATAGCGTTATCTTCGTCCTTAAGCATATTCATAAAGGCGGAATTATATACACGGTGCATCCCTAATGTTCTCACAAAAAATCCTTCAAGCAACCAGAATGCCTCTGCCAGTAATAACGTGTCTGGATTTTCCTTATTAATTCTGTCAACAACTTCTCGCCAAAACTCTGATGGCATCGCCTTATAAAACTCATCTTTGGAAATTCCGTGCTCCGCTCTTGAAGGAATAGCACCTCCAGTTCCAGGTTCTGGAAACCATAATCTTTGGTAATGTTTTCTCGTGAGGGTCATGGCGGCATCAAACCGAATAATAGGGAACATCTTGGAAACGTGTAAAATAGTCTGAATAACTGCTTCTCGAACATCTGGGTTTAAAAAATCTAATTGAGCTGTATCATTCCATGGAAAACTAGTACCGTCATTTCCATGATAAACATACTTGATTTCACCAGTACGAAAATTTATGTGTTTAAATGTAACGGCGGCATCGGTTCTAGTAAAATATTTATCTTCTATATATATACCTACATTAGGATCTCCAGATAAGTTCTCACCTGAAAAACTGTAAGATGGAAACGGAGAATATGGTAGAGAAATATACCAATCAGGATGTTCTAGTACCCATTTTGAAACAATTCCAGTGTGATTAGGCACCATATCACAAGCGAGACGAATTCCTCTCTCTTTAGCCCTATTTTTTAAATTGTCATAAGAATCGTAACCTCCTAAATCATGCGCGATGACATAATCGTAAGTTGAATAAGCACTTGCTTCTGCTTCGGGATTACCACACCATCTTTTAATCGTTTTGGACGCTTGACTTCTTTCCCATAATCCAATAAGCCAAAGACCGGTAAAACCCCATTCTTTCAGTTGAGTTAATTCTTCATTGGGAATATCATGTAATTTGGTAATTGTTCTATCGTACTTTTTCGAAAGCTGATCCATCCACACGTAAATATTTTTGGCGATCATGATTACCTTTGGCATCCATTCTTTATCGATAGTATAATTTTCTATTTCCAAAGAATCATATTCATAAGCTTCTGAATCTCCAGGACCTAGTCCTCTTAACATCTCTTCTTCTCTTATAATATCAAGAGCGATTAAGATTTGGAATGTATACTTTCCTAATATTGACCCCCAACTGTCATGGATATGCGTTAATTGTTCTCGAATTGAATGTGGATATTTTTCTATCGGTTCTTTCAACATTTCAATTAAGTTTTGATTATTAGGCCCAAATTTAGCTTGTTCTTCAAAAAAATTAGAGATCTCATCAACTATTTCCCTATAAGCTGTCCGTTTTTCAAGCGATTCATCGTCAAATAACTCGATAAAAGGAGAATAGGAGGGATTCATATTTCCGAGCCAAAGATTTACAAATTCATCAACAAAATGGATTTCGTTTTCAACTCCCTCAACCTTATCTTTTAAAAACACTTCAATTTTTTCTTCTTCTTGGTATATAATATCAGGAGGAAATTCCTCTATCAAGGAGTAGATTGCCCCATTTAATTTAGAACTGCCAATCTTTTTTTCTAAAAATTCATAAAGTTCGTTATTTAACAGTGAATTCTGGGTTTCTTCTTTGTACAAATTGTACAGGAATTTATTAATTTCGTATATTAATGCCATTCCATTAAATTCACCAATTCGAATAGCAATTTCCGGATAATTAATTAAATCTCTTTTTTGATTTAATTTTTGAACGAGCATCCTAACTAAATGGATATTTCCGTTAAATTCAATATCACCCTTTTCTGAAAATTTAAATTCAGCAAATTCGTACTTATTCCTTGCGTCTCTCGAGATTTTCATGAGAATTACAACTCATTACTCTAACATTTATTAAAAGTACCCTAGTGTTAATTGACAAATGTATTTTAAAACAAGCTATACTAATTATATTTATATATACTATACTAATTATATTTTCGATAATTCAAAATTTGAAAGGTTAAAATGTCTTCACGCGTACAAAAGTTAGATGAACTTAACAAAAATGGCCGAATTGTAGGAAGGGCTAATTATATATTTACACCCGAGATAGCGAGTTCTATTGGTTCTATTCATGGAAGTTCTTTTAAGAAAGACGAGACTATTGTTATTGGACGAGATTATCATAACGATAGCCGCATGTTAAAGAGAGGTTATACTGCGGGAGTAATGAGTACTGGAGTGAATGTATTAAATCTGACTGAATGTACATTTCCATTATTGGAATTCACCATAAGACGATTTGGAGCAAGTGGAGGTGCCTATTTTTCAGGAGGTCATCTATATAGCGAAGATGTAGGAGTAAGATTTGCAGATGCTGGAGGTATAGAATTAGCACCTCAAGAAATAGAAAAAATCATTGAGTCATACAATACCTACCCTGCTCAAATTAGACGCGTTGATCCCAGAAGGATTGGACGTATTATTGCTATCCCTCAGACTCAAGATGTGTATATAAAATCATTAGAGCAATTTGTCAGCAAAAAACTTATCAAGGAGGCTGATTTAAAAATTGTAGTTGATTGTTCTTTCAGTCCAACCGGTAAAATAACGCCACTCTTAATTAATGAAGTAGGGGTTGAAGTAATTGCGCTAAATACTCATTACCGCGAGAGATCACTAGTTCCGGTTCCAAGCATAAATACCATTAAAAATACTGCAGATATCGTAAAAGCTTCAAATAGTCATTTAGGAGTGTGTTTTGACGTTGACGGATCACGATTATTGGTAGTTGATGAAAATGGTTTGGAAATTAGTTTCGAAGATCTTTTGATGTTCTTCATCGCTTATGATGAAAAAATCCAAAAGGCTAAAAATGGCAAGATAATTTCAACCCCTTCCATCTCGCGCGTTGTTAAAGATTTTATAAAGGAGAGTGGACATCCACTCAAACTTGTCGAAAATTATCCCGGGGAGCTTTCGCGTCAAATAAG
>Ga0114923_10003709_pt1 | contig 10276 bp, 8 predicted proteins | sample SumtaG_FD_89578 | JGI IMG/M metagenome (GOLD analysis project Ga0114923, IMG submission 89578) | Deep subsurface microbial communities from Indian Ocean to uncover new lineages of life (NeLLi) - Sumatra_00157 metaG | ecosystem: Environmental > Aquatic > Marine > Oceanic > Sediment | place: near...
ATCTTGCCGATAAGTCTTGTCACGGATTTATGTTCAAGGAGGCTGCCCATTTTCTCCGATATGACCTGTACTATTTCATCAGGGGTATCGGGATGAACACCAACCCATCTGGGAAAGGCCATTCCTTCATAACCAAGATCCTTGGCAGTAGGAAGATTTTCAAATCCCTTTTTCTTAATGGGTATTTCACTGGTATTAATAACAACAACAGCTTCCTCTGGGACTATAGTTCCAGCGGTTGAGAAAGTCACGGAAGCTGTATCAATATGTCCGCCCAGAAAATCAGCTACGGCATCTGCGGTGCCATCATAGGGAACCAGGGTCACTTTTAGACCGGCCTGATCGAACAGGTTAGCTTGCCCCATAATCAAAGACCTGGTTCCGCCTACAGTGAGTTTGCCAGGATTTTTCTTGGCATACCTTTTCAGCCCCTCCCAGGTCGCCCAGGGTTTACCGGGCTTGCTCACCAGTATCGCCCTGAATGCAGAGACATAGCAGGCAATCTTAATCTCGGAAGGGCTGATAGGCGGTTTCTCTTCCCCCAGCAAGGCAAGTACGGGGGTAGGGCTACCCTGGATTATAGTATAGCCATCAGCCGGTTTTTTCAATGCCTCCCTCCAGCCGACAATACCATCTGCCCCGGGAATGTTGACCACATGCCAGGGCTGACCAAAAACGTCTATGGCTGCGGAAGACATAATACGGGCCCACCGGTCTGTGCCACCCCCTGCCGCAAATACGGCAACCCAGGTGATCATCTTCTCCGGGTATTTAGCCGTGGCTATAGAGCCAAAACCCACCAACACTAAGCTTACAACAATAATGGAAGCTAAGGTTATAGTTAGATAGCGTCTCATAATTACTCCTCCTTTTTTTATCTTTCAGGTTATTGTCTCCTGTGAGAGCCAGGTAAGAACCCTCACATCCTTGGCAACTAATCTTTTTTCCTCACCTCCTTCCTGTAGCACTTTTTTGACATCCCATTTAAGCTAAGCGGTTCTTCTTCTTCAACCTATCTTCTGGCCGATATATCCTCAAAGCATGGATGAGAGCTTTTCTGGTGTCTTTGGGATGTATGGCTCGGTGAATAAAGCTCCTGGATGCAGCATCAAAAGAGCCTACAAAACGCTCTTCATACTCTTTTATTTTTTCTTTTCTCATAGCCTCAGGGTCAGGGGCATCTTCAATTTCCTTTCGATACAATACATTTACCGCCCCCTTGGCCTCTAACACAACCAACTCTAAAAAGGGCCAACCCAATACCTGATCAGCACCTAAGTCCCTGGTACACATGGCCTGTTTTGCCCCGCCATATCCCTTTCTGAGCATCAGGGTGATCTTGGGCACATCTGACATTGCATATGCATACATCATCTTTGCTCCATGCCGCAGAATCCCCCGATTTTCTTGCTCCTTTCCCACTGCAACCCCCAACGTATCAACCATGGTTATGATAGGGATGTTGAAGGAATCGCAGAAACCAATAAACCATGCCGCCTTGTCCGAGGCGTCAATATCAATACTCCCGGTAAGATGGAGATTTTGATTAGCAACAAATCCAACTGTTCTTCCGTCAAGCCGTCCAAATCCGACAACCATATTCTTGGCAAAATCAGATTTTAGCTCTAAAAGATCTTCATGGTCAACAATGATCTTAATCATTTCCTTGATGTCATAGGGGGCCTTTTTATCTTCTGGTAAGAGATGGAAGAGTTCATTGGTCTCCCGCTCCGGATCATCTTCTGAATCGAGGATAGGGGAAATCTCATAGGCATTGGAAGGAAGGAACTGCAATAACCTTTTGATATCCTTTAGACAGTCGGCGTCATTTTGATATATAAGATCTGCCATGCCGGTTTTTTGGCTGTGGACATCGGTCCCACCTAACTCTTCCAACGTAACATCTTCATCCAGGGTTGCTTTGACCACCTGCGGGCCTGTTATAAATAGGTGGGTCCCCTTTACCATCAATACCGCATCACTTAAGGCAGGTGAATACGCCGCGACACCGGCACATGTCCCCATAATTACGGCAATGAGCGGAACATTGCCCGATGCCCGGGCGAGGTTATATAGAACCTTTCCTACTGAACGACTACTGTCAAGGGATTCTTGAATCCTGGCCCCTACAGAATCATAAAGACCGATACAGGGCACACCGGCCTTATGTGCACCTTCAATGGTATGAGCGATCTTTTCACCATGCACACCGCCTACCGATGCATTGAGAACAGTGCGGTCTTGGGCAAACACAAAGACTCTCCGCTTTTCAATCGTTCCATGGCCGCAGATTACTCCATCTGTGGGACGTCTTAATTCATCCATTCCAAATTCACTACACTGGGATTCTGAAAATCGAAACTCTTCTACAAATGTTCCCGGATCAAGCAATAGAGAAATTCTCTCCCTCGCTGTTAGTCGATTCCTTTCATGTTGTTTTTGACTAGCCTCAGGGTCACCTGCCACGATTTCCTTATCCTTGCGGACAAACCTTTCCAAAAGGGATTTCTTTGATTTCATTCCGCTCTTTCCTCCTGTGGCACTATTGCCCCTGTGCACCTCTGACCATGTTTCGAATAGCCTGGATGATATCATCGAATGAGGAACCGCCTCTGAATACTTCTGATATCCCCAGGTCTTTTAAAGCCTGGACATCTGCCCGAGGGATAACCCCACCCACGACTACTTTTACACCTTCAATGCCTTGTTGCTCCATCTTTTCTAAAAGATCTCTACAGATAGGTACATGCGAGCCGGATAAGATGCTCAATCCGATAATATCCACATTTTCCTCTACTGCTGCACCGAGAATTGAATCAGTCCTCTGCCTCAAACCGATATAGATTACTTCCATCCCCGCCTCTTTTAAGGCCCTGGCAACAACCTTTGCACCCTTATCATGTCCATCCAGTCCTGGTTTCGCCATAAGAACTCGTATCGGTCTCTCTATATCCATTACCACCCTCCTATATAAAACTGGGCTGCTCTGCCTCTCCATATACATCTTTCAAGACTTCTACTATCTCACCCATAGTGGCATAGGCCTTCACAGCATCTATTAGGCAGGGCATGGTATTTCTCTCTTCTGTGGCTGCCTTCCTCAAATCTTGAAGACATGCCGTAACCTTGTTTTTGTCCCTATTGGCCTTAACCCGATTCAGCCTCTGAATCTGTCGTTTGACGACTTCAGGATCAACTTTTAAGGCTCCCATTTCTCTTTGTTCTTCATCAATGGTAAAGCGGTTTACCCCTACCTTTATTATTTCTCCTTTTTGGATCTTCTTCTCAACTTCATAGGCCTGCTCTAACAATTTGCCTTGGATATAGCCGTTTTCAATACAGGCAACAATGCCGCCCCTTGATTCGATTTCCTCCATCTCACTTTCAATCTCTTTTTCAAAATAGTTGGTCAAGTTTTCCACGTAATAAGAACCGGCCAGAGGATCCACCGTATCTGCTATACCGGTTTCATAGGCCAAGATCTGTTGAACCCTCAGCGAGGTTCTTATAGCCTCCTCGGTAGGGATACCATAAGCTTCATCAAAACAGGGTAGGTTAAAAGACCTGCTTCCTGCGAGAGCAGCGGCCAAGGCATAGTAGGCAATCCTGGCAACATTATTGAGGGGTTGTTGTTCAGTCATCCCACTGCCCATGGCCCCAGTAGAAAATCTCAACAACATTGATCTTTCTTCCTTCGCCCCAAGACGTTCTTTCACTATCTTTGCCCAAAGTCTTCTTGCTGCCCTCAAATTGGCCACATCCTGAAAAAGTTGAAACTGGATGCCGCCTGCGATGAGATGAAAGGAAAGCAGCGGAGCTATTTGATCGATCCTGTATCCACGTTTGAGCACCTCATTGATGTAGGTAATGGCTGTAAGGAAGGGATAGGCAATACCTTGGGCATGGGTTGCCCCCGCTTCACAGATATGAGTTCCTGAAACACTGACCGAATTAAAACGGGGAATATTCTCTATACAGTAGACAATGGTATCTCCAATTAAGCGAATTGAAGGTTGAGGTGGGAAGATCCAGGTACCCCGGGCTATGTACTCTTTGAGGATATCGTTTTGAATGGTTCCCCTCAATTTTTCCTTACTAACTCCTTGCTTTTCCGCGGTAGCCACGTACATGGCCAAAATAATACTGGCTGTTGAGTTAACCGTAAATGAAGTGCTGATCTTGCCCAGGGGGATTCCATCAAACATCTCTTCCATGTCACTGAGGGTATCAATGGCCACCCCCAGCCTCCCAACATCGTCCTTCGCAAGTGGATCATCTGAATCCAAGCCCAGCTGTGTCGGCAGATCAAGGGCGAGGCTGAGTCCGGTCTGCCCCTGCTCCAGGAGAAATTTAAGTCGGCTATTAGTATTTTCCGAGGTCGAAAAGCCTGAATATTGTCGCATCGTCCAGAGTTTTCCACGATACATCGTGGGATATATCCCACGGGTGTAAGGATATTTTCCCGGGATCCCCAAGGAAGCTTTATAGTCGAATTCAGGCAGATCCTCTGGAGTGCAATAGAGTTTTACCTTCACCCCCGTGTCGGTTTCCTTCAGTTCGTCATCCGTTTTCATGTTCTCTTCCATTATCCTTGATTTCTCTTTACTCCTCGGCTATGCTTCTGTTCTTCATAATACCAGGCCCAGAAAAACTAGATGATTTTCTGCTGCCTCAATTCTTCTATTTCTTCAGGTGAATACTGTAAAACGTTTGTCAAGATCCGCTCAGTGTCTTCACCCAATCGAGGCGGGGCCTTGAATACCTCTTCATCGATCTCAGACATCTTGATGGGATTGCCCAGAATCTTCAGTTTCTTCTCCTTCCCATAATCAATTTCCACAACCATATTGCGGCTCAGTACCTGAGAATCTGACAGCGCTTTGTCAACAGTATTGATGGGGCCGATTGCTATCCGCTTGTCTAGTAGTTCCAACCATTCCTCTCCGGTCTTTGTCAAAAATGCCTTCTCCAAAATATAGTACAATTCTTCCCTGTTCTTCAATCGATTTTCCCTGGAATTGAATTTTGGACTCGTGGCCAATTCTGGGGTCCCGATAACATCGCACAATTCAGCAAAGATTTTCTGCGTGTTGCAGTCAATGACAATATCGAAGGTCTTCGTTTTGAAGGCCCTTATCGGATGGATTGAGATATGCCCTGATCCCACCGGTTCCGCAATCTCATTTCCGACAAAGTAGTACTGGCCCCGGTAGGTAAGCAGTGAGATCTGGCAATCCAACAAACTGATATCAATCTTTTGGCCTCGACCGGTTTGTTCCCTCTGGTAGAGAGCAGCCAATATGCCGTTTGCGGCAAATAGACCGCCTGCCAAATCACCCATGGGTGCCCCCATCCTCACGGGCATTCGTCCGGGCTCTCCGGTATAGCTCATGATGCCGCCTCTGGCCTGAATGATAAGGTCAAAGGCAGGCCGGTCATTGGAGGGACCTGTTTGACCATATCCGGAGATCGAACAGCAGATAATCCTGGGGTTTGTCTCCTTCAGGGTATCATAATCGACCCCCAGTTTCTTGACGACCCCTGGCCTGAAATTGTCAATCACCACATCTGAATTCTTTGCTAGCTCGTAAAAAATCTCCCTGCCTCTTTCACTTTTCAAATCAATGGTCATACTTCTTTTGTTCCGATTCATCGCGATAAAATAGGCGCTTTCACCCTCGAAAAAGTGGGGGGGCACCCCCCGGGCAGCCTCGCCAACATCAGGTCTCTCGATCTTGATTACCTCTGCCCCCAAGTCCCCTAAGATCAAGGTGCAGTAAGGTCCAGCCATAATGAGTGAAAGATCAAGAATTCTCACATTTGATAAAGGAAGTCCCATCTCTATTTACTCCTTTCCCAGGTTTTATCTCTTCCAATTGACTTTCTTTTTCACACTAGCATCTTTCTTTTAACTCCCTTTTGTTGATCTTTCCAGAGCCGGTTTCGGGGAGGGCAGGTAGAGAATCAATGGATTTAGAGGCTCAAAAGCTCATGGTCCGCCGTAGGCTTTGATTCAACGAATTCACCTTTTTGTAAAGGAAATATAGGATGAAGGCCTTTATATGTCAATGCAAAAGGCAACCCAAGACATAGCAGTCAGGCTTATGCAGTCCTTGGAATGACTACGGGACCTAAACCAAACACGTAATAGCTCAGCACCCCTCTCTCTGAGAACTCATTGGAAGCCCCGCTCGGCAGGTTTTCAGGCGATCCTGGTTAAAGAGGTGCCGCTTTCAGCGGTCCCAAAGCCGGATCAACTGTGGTGAATTGTTAGGTATCTATAGTAATACTACCTTCCATGAACTTAGCAGCCCGTCCTGCTATCACCACCCTATCCCCACAATCTGTGCAGAACAACTCCCCACCCCTTTTTGACACTTGATGAGCATGCACGCTCTTCTTATTCAGCTTTTTGGCCCAATATGGTGTTAAAGCACAATGAGCAGATCCTGTAACAGGGTCTTCATCGATCCCCAATTTTGGTGCAAAAAAGCGTGATACAAAGTCTACCTTGTTTCCTTTAGCAGTTACAATAACTCCTCGTATATCCAATTCCCTAAGCTTGCCCATATCCGGATTTAGTTCTATAACGTCGTTCTCACTTGAGAATACAACAAAATAATCCTCTGAGCACAGGATTTCCAACGGCTCTTTCTTAAGACCATCAAGTAACTCCTTGGGTGGTTCGCATGGTACCGGTGGCTGTGCTGGAAAGTCCATCGAAATCAACTCATTTTCTCGAACTGCCGTAAGCTTTCCGCTCCTTGAGCTAAAGGTGATTTGGCTACTTGATGTATCAAGGTAGTTGAAAATCACAAAAGCTGTAGCCAAGGTGGCATGCCCACATAAATCAACCTCCGCAACTGGGGTAAACCAACGAATATGGTACCCACTTCCCTCAGGAACAAAGAAGGCTGTTTCAGAAAGGTTGTTCTCCTGAGCAATTGCCTGCATTAAAGAGTCCCCTAACCATTCTTCAAGAGGGCATACAGCAGCAGGGTTACCGGCAAAAACCCGGTTTGAAAATGCGTCAATCTGGTAAATAGGAATCTTCATTTTTCTGGCAAATACCTAGTCAAGGGTGAGCCGCTTCCTTGAGGCCCTGTTCAGCGACTGATTAGTAGGCTGTAAGCAGTTCTTGTGCGATTACCTCTCTCGAATTTCGCGCACGATATCGACAATTTCAGCCGCGGACAATCCAATATCGACGCCCTCAACATTGAGAGGAGATTCCGTGGCTGCGCCAGCCCTTTGTGCCACGTCAAGCAAACCGCCATCGAGTGTTATCAAAGGAGATGTGTGGCGTGCAACAAAAACGGCCTTCTACTCTGGCCTGCTCTGCATAACCGGAAATGCAATCCCTCTATTTCCATCGTTTTATTTTAAGGTATATCAGCTTTCAGATATTATCCCAACCGCCTGTCCTTCAGCTCCTGGTTAGCCCCTCTGGCCACTTTCCCATAGTCATCTCAACCAATTCCAGTCTGCTGGGATCTATGACCACGTGACGGATGTTCTCCCTCCGCCAGGTATAAGTTATATGGACCTTCCCCTCGGAGGTCTGGATTACTGCCGGATAAGAGTACTCTCCCGGTTCGTCTTCCAACACCATCGTGGCGTCCCAAGAAAGGCCGTCATTGGAGATCGCGACGTTTAGAGGGGACCGAAGACCTCCCCACTTCCCCTTAATCATACCTGTGTGGTTGTATACCAACAGCGCTCGTCCGTCTCTTAAAGTGACGGCATCTATGCCGCTGTTTGGATTCGGCAGGCATGTAAGTTCCATCGGACCCCATGTTCTGCCCTGATCTTCAGACCAGCACGTAGAGATGTAGCCCTGTCTCGTTCGGCACAGCAACTGCATTCGTCCCGAAGGATATGTAAGGAGAGAAGGCTGAATGGCAGCGATTTTTTTGCCTTCATTCAGCGGTCCAATTGTCTTCCAGGTTTTGCCGAAGTCTGCCGTCCTTTGCAGGAACACATGCCAACCCGTAGTTTCACAGCTTGTGGGGCAAAGAATCGAACCGTCGTCGAGTTGAATGGGTTTGTTCTTGATTGGCCCCCAGATCTGATCGGGTAGGCGACGCGGTTCCGACCACGTTATGCCGTTGTCATCCGAGCTCATGAGCATACCCCACCAATCGGCACAGTTCGGTCCTTCTTTGTAGAAGAGCATTAGTGGCCCGCCATCGGGTTGAAACAGGACAGGATTCCAGCAAGGATACCGGCCTGCATCGTCAGTAATACCAGTGGCTACCTCCCTTAGCAGTGACCAGCCATCAACATGTTTCTTTGTTAGCCAGATCCCAACATCATAGTGACCCTCCTTGGAGCCGCCAAAAAATGCAACGGCCATCCCGATAGGGGTTTCCACAATCGTCGATGCGTGACACTCAGCAAAGGGAGCCCTCTCATAGACAAACTCTGATTGTATTATGGGATTTTCCATTCGTTGCGATATCTCGATCCCTGGGTGGCATGTCATTGACCAGCTCCTCTCCTATGTAAATGTTGCCTGCGGTCACCTCCTGCAATCCCGCGACACATCTCAGGGTTGTTGACTTACCACACCCCGAGGGTCCGAGCAGCACCAGAAACTCCTTATCATCCACCCTCAGGTTGAAGTCTTTCACGGCTTCCACTTTGCCGAAGTTCTTGGAAACAGGCGCTAAGGTTACTTTAGCCATCTAGTCCTATTCGTAACACGCTAAGATTCATCTATGATCCATTAAACATGGGCATTCGCCATGGACTCTGCCCAATGGTAGTCCTTTCGGAGCCATTGCTGTGGCCACAGACTTTGGTTTCTGTCACAGCTGGTCACGTCAGAATCGACAGGATGTCAATTGGTTGGCACACCAAACAAAGTCTGCTAACCCCCAACAGTGCTCAAGTCAGTGCTTTAATATCTACGGGGTACTTGCCATACTCCCTGATGGTACGGACCATCTCTACATAGTTCTCTGGCTTCACTGCCACGTGTATCGTGTTGCTAGAGGCAGCGATGAGCCCTCCACCAATGCCAGCCTTGCGTATCACTTCCTTAGTCTCCTGCCGCACCTCTTCCGCAGTACCGAAGCTCAACGTATGCGCGCAGTTCACGTTGCCCATCAAGCAGAGTTTGTCCCCATACTTCTGCTTTACCTCACCCATCTCCATGCCTGCCGTGGGATCCACTGGATGGAAGCCATCAACTCCTGCCTCAACAAGGTCGTCCAGGAACGACCAGCAATTCCCGTCGGAGTGCTTTGTCACGTAGGCACCAAGTTTTTTTGCCTCCTGGACCATAGCCTTGAATGGAGGGAGTACAAACTTATTCAGGTGTTCCCGCGAGAACATTGGCCCGTTTTTGTAAGCCCAGTCACCGGAGATATGAACAATATCTGCGCCAGCCTCGGTGACATTATTGATGTAGCGCAGTAAGTAGTCAAGCACTATCTGGTGTACGCGCAGTACCAGCTCCGGGTCAGTATAGAAGGCCATCAGCCGCTCCGAGAAGCCCAGTATGTCGCTGGTTATAGAGTTGTGGTCGGTGACAAAAGCCACGATAGCTCGCTCCCCTTTATAGCGCCTCACCCACCGCTGTAATTGCTCGAAACGGCGGTCCTCATTTGGGTCCGGCGGTTTGTAGCTCTCCAGGTCGTTCTCTGACTTGATCGGTGCCTCTATAGGTATCGGGGTGTATTCGTGCGTATAGCGCTTAATCACACCCCACTCATCGCGGACTATCCTAGGGCTCTCGCTGAGGATTTCCTCCTTGAGAAAGCTCCTGTCGCGATGTATCAGCGCATCCCAATCCATATGCTCTATAAATTCTTTGTAGCTGGCACCGGGCAAAATCTGATCCATGATCTTGCGATGAATGCCTTGCTCGTAGTGTGGCACCATGTCCGGCTGGTTTCGCTCCAGAGCTCGGAAGACTCGCTCTGCGTTTGTCAACTTTGTCATGATTGCGCCTCACAATCCTTTCTAGCTAATTCGATTCAGCTGACAAGAGCCCTGGCCTTCTCCACTGCCGCCACTGCATCGGCACCGTAGCCATCAGCGCCAATCTGGTTAGCGTAGCTCTGGGTGACCGGGGCACCGCCTATTAGCACCTTCACCTTTTGCCTGAGCCCAGCCTTTTCGAGTGCCTTTATCGTTTTCTCCATCATCGGCATAGTAGAGGTAAGCAGTGCTGAGAGACAAAGTATCTGCACGTCATTAACGCGTACCATCTCCACGAACCTCTCTGGATCAATGTCAATTCCGATGTCCATTACATCAAAACCATTGC
>Ga0114923_10003710_pt1 | contig 10271 bp, 6 predicted proteins | sample SumtaG_FD_89578 | JGI IMG/M metagenome (GOLD analysis project Ga0114923, IMG submission 89578) | Deep subsurface microbial communities from Indian Ocean to uncover new lineages of life (NeLLi) - Sumatra_00157 metaG | ecosystem: Environmental > Aquatic > Marine > Oceanic > Sediment | place: near...
GAGAATTACTTCTTCCTCCGAAGGGTCGCCTGCCGGGATAGGCTAACGCAGGCGACCCTTTTTTACTCTTGTAAACCGGCAAAGGCCCGGTTTGGCCCGCCTGGCCGTTCGCTTTAGACAGTTCTTTTTACGGTCAGAAAATCAGCGGCTTTTTTTATGTTTTCAGCGGCGGAAATCAAGAACAATTCGTCACCTTCGCTGACAACCTGCTGGCCTCTGGGGATCGAGAACGCCTCGTTTTGCTTGTTGTATACGGCGATGAACGTGCATTCCGACGGGAATTCGGGGCTTGCGGCGATATCTTTCACGGTCATTCCGGCGGCATTGGCTCCCTTGGGGACGACAACAATGAATATCTCGGCCTTGCCGCCGATGGTAGTAAGCTTGCGGACCTGAGGCTTTTCAATCTCCATCATCATTTGATTGACCATAAGGTCGGTCACCCTGAATATAGTGGTCACGCCTGCAACCTTGTAGGCCTTCTCATAATCGGGGTGTCTCATCCGCACAAGAATCTCGGGCACACCGAGACTTTTGGCCAGGATTGCGCAAGCCAGGTTTTCGGCATCACTGCTTGTCGCGGCTACGACTATATCGGCCTTGTCGATGCCGGCCTCTTTCAAGACCTCGATGCTCGTAGCACTTCCATTGATGGCCAGCACACCCGTTTCCGCATACAGTCTGTCGCAGATGCCCTGGTCTTGGTCAATTAAGACCACGTCATGCTTGTTTGCGAGCAATCTGCGGGCCAGCGTGCCTCCGACCATCCCGCCACCGGTTACGATAGTGTACATTTTCGACTGCCTCCTACTAAATTTAATTGCTCCATCATTTATTGACCTGCGGTGCTATCATCTCCAGGCCTTGAAATTGAATAAGAGCAGTACCGGCAATATCTCCAGCCTGCCTGCAATCATTCCAAAAATATATGTTATTTTGACGACAGGATGAAGCAGACCCATATCCTGTGTGGGAATATAGCAGGGACCGATATTGCCCAGCGCCGAGAACATGCCGGATACCGACCGCAATGCGCCGTAGTCCGTAAAAAGTGCCGTGATGCCGCCGCCGATAACCAACAACACAATCCAGGCAAATAATAATGTAGCTATTCCATGCACCTGGTCATCGGGGACCTGCTTTTTGTCAATTATAAGCGCCGTTGACGCTCTGGCCGACACCCTTGACCTGAAGAGCTCCCGCAGCATCAGTTTATTCAGCACGGCCACACGCAAGACCTTGAAGCCGCCGCTGGTTGAGCCTGCGCAGCCACCGATGACCATCATAAGAAGAAACATCTGTCTGGCCGCGGCCCCGAAAAAGTCAGAACCAATGTCCTTTGTGCCGAAGCCCGTAGTGGTCAGTATGGAGATAACCTGAAATAATGTGTTTCGAAATATGTTTTCGAACTCGCCGGCGCTGAGTGCAGTGGAACGGGAAAATAAACAGCCAAGGGCGCCGGTTTTATAAAGACGCTCCAGTATGATAACAACCGTGAAAGCGACAATAAGCCGCCACCAGTAGCGAATCTCTATGTTGTCCCACAGGGCGCGAAAATTACCTGTGAGCACGCGATAATGCACAAGGAAATTAATACTACCGAGGGTCATCGCAAAAATGAGGGTGTATTCTATCAGCCGATAGTTAGGGTGCCCGCTTAGACGATAAAACGCAATGCTGCTGTCGTGTGGGGAAAAGCCCCCGGTTGATATGGCGGTGAGCGCATGACAGAGCGCATCGAAGAGGGGCATCCTTTCCAGAAAAAGTGCCAGACCCGTAAGTAAAGTAAAACCAAGGTATATCCCCCATAGGATTCTGAGAGTATTAAAAAGACCGGGCTTGGGCCTGGTTGAGCCGATTTTGTGGCTTTCCGCCCCGTAAATGTGATGTACGCCGCCGCCGCCGAAAACCATCATCAAAAAAAAGGAAAGTATACCTACCCCGCCCAGCCACTGCATAAGAGCGCGCCAGAAAAGAATGCTTCTTGGCATATCATCCAGTCCTGCATAAACGGTGATACCGGTGGTAGTAAAACCGCTTGTGGCTTCGAAAAGAGCGTTGAGGTACCCTGAGCGCAGGGCGATAACAAAAGACAGTGCCCCCACAGCCGATACGGCGAACCAGGCCAGCGTGCACATAATCATCGAGCCGGCCAAATCCAGCGATGAGCGTTTGAATACCTTTCGCAGGAACAGGCCGACGGATAATGACACAGCCGCCGGCACGAGAAATGCAGCCAAGGTTGCCGGTCCGTCGCCGTATTTGCCCCAGTAGAAAACAACAGCTATGACCGGTAACAACAGAATAAGGCTCAGTATCTGTAAGAGACTACCGATAAAGTGAAGAATACAGCTCACCCGGCTGAATCTGTTTCTCATTTGCGTCCCTGCCACACAGATAGCCGTTTTCAACTAACCAACTCAAACTGACCGATGGTCAGTTTGAGTAACTAAGCAAAAGAATCCTTTCTCGGCTGTCGGCAAAACCACACAATCGCCAACACGCCGTTACCATTCTAATCGGCCTGCTGTCGGGTTTGGCGACAGAAATTGCCCATCAATTCCATAGCCCGCATCTGGTTTTCGGCTGAGCCGTCCATCCTGGCAAAAGCATCGACAAGCTCGAGCAACTCCGGAGCCGGTTCCACCCGGCCGTAGTGATGGGCCACATTGACAATTGCCGCGTCCAGACCATATTCGGCAGCCTTGGCAACATACGCCCGGCAAATACCTATTTTGCGGCCGGGCAGGTCGCGGCAGCAATTGCTCAGTCCCAGCGAGCAATGCGCGCCGGCCATGTCGGGGTCTGATTTAATCTTCCGGATGGTTTCAAATGCCCGGTACGTATAGCCGGGCACACCCGGCTCCATCGGCATATCAATTGCCAGCGGAAAAACAGTGGAATCGAAGAATATCTCGCCCGCCTGGAAGCCATATCGGGCTGTCGCAGTGTCGAACAGCTGTCTGGCCAGGGAATAAAGTTCATCGACGGAGTGTGAACCACCCGCCCCGGCCGGCCTCTCTTCGCTGACCAAAAGGCCGACAAATGAGTAATCATACTCTTTCTTCAGGGGGAACATATTATCCATCGTGTAGACCTTGACCGAATTTACCAGCGGCTGGTTCACAGCTTCATCTGTGTCATACCATGTTTCCAGACCAGCCCTTAAGACCTCGTCGTCGCTGCTGTCGATGCACACAGGCACGCCTCGGCCCCATTTGCGGACCATTTTCACATACTCGCGCATCATATCCACGGTAAGCTGCGGGTCGGTCTCACCAAAAGTGTCGAGATTTACCGCGATATAATCAGCGCCATCACCGGCCTGGGATTCAATCAGGCCCTTGATATAATCAAGCGGTTCGGATGGCCCGGTATAGGCCTCGGGACCAAGCTGGGCCAACTGCTTCATTATCCGGCCGGTCCTGGGGATAGAGGCGTGTATTGATTCGGCTATCTGTACGAGTTGCTTTTGCATCACATTGCCCCTGCCCAAAAAATAATGAAACAAAAAAAGTATTAATCGCATATCATACATTTTCAAGGCTGCGCAGCAACGCAAAACAATCCAAAAGCTGCTGTTTTTGGTAGGTTCGGGCGGTGCCACAGCAGTCTTTTTCGTGTAGTATTATTGAGCCAAAGGTAAGATTTACATAGGGTTACGGTCTTAAGGGCCATATGGGGGAAAGCCCTACCCGCCCTTGTCGTCGGTTGTGGACAACCTGTTGATAACTCCATTCTTCACCAAAGCTGTGAATTTAGGTAAAATCAAGAAGCTATAGATAGATAAAATGCGGCGTGTCTGGTTTACGGAAAAAACAGTTGGGGACATCGGTCTTTTTGCTTATAACTACTTCTCTTTCAAGCAGTTAGGATTCAAGATGCATTTGGTCGCATAAGCTGCTGTCCCTATTCAATTTAAGACCTCTTGGGTCTGCTAAAAGTTTAAAAATGCCGGCCCCTGGAAAATATGTGGGCCACTCTATAGTGGATAATTCGAAAAAAAACAGGCCTGCACGCCAACAGAAACAGCCCCTCCGAACAACAGAACGCTAATGGGCAAATCCTGAGATTCTTCCCTTGAGCCTGTGGCAAACCGCGGCTGGGTCCGCCGCCTCCGATACCACCGAGCATACCGCCACAGTCCTTGCGCCAGCCCGCAGGACCTGGTCAATGTTTTGTTCATTTATGCCGCCGATAGCAACATGGCCAATGCCGGTGTCTTTGAGAGCTTCGATTGCATTGCTGATATAATCGAGGCCGACGGCCTGGGCGTCGGGCTTTGTGGGCGTCGGAAAAACCGGCCCCAGGCTGACATAAGTGGGCAGTTGCTCACACGTCGCCTTCAATTGTTCGAGTGAATGTGTGGTCCTTCCAATTATCAGCGGACTCGATGCGAGCTTGCGAGCACATTCTGTCGGCAGGTCGTTCCGGCCCAGGTGCACTCCATCGGCGCCTGCGGAAACAGCAATGTCAACCCGGTCGTTTATTACACTGATGACCCCGGCGTCGCCGCAGATATCAACGAACTCACGGGCGACGGCAAGCAGCCTGTCGTCCTGGATACATTTTGCACGCAGTTGAATGCAATCGGCACCGGCGTTGGTACAGCGTAACGTTAAAGGAATAACCTCGGCGGGTAGGTTGCTGCTGATTATAACGTAAAGCCGAACGGGGCGGAATTTCTTGGCTGTGTCACAGAAAAGTGCGGTGTCCTTTTCCAGTGTATAGGCGTCGTAGCGCAGACGCTCTATCTGAGCACTTACGGAAGGGTTGAGTGTGCGAACCGTTTCTTCAAGGGCTCGCAGGGCTTCGGTAAGCCGTTTGCAGCCGGCACTAAAGCAATCTTCGAGGTTCTTGCGCCTCTGCTGATTATCCACGGTAGTACCGACACCGACGTCACCAAGCGTGTCTCTGGAGGCGACAAGTCGTCCGGCATCGAGTTTGTTTATTGCGGTAGTGAGGGTGTGGCGGAGCTGCTTGGCCCTCCGGGTCAAAAGCTCCGAGTCCAGGGCGAAGCGGCAAAACTCCTCTATGACTCGCAGGGCCTCACGGGCGCGATTGAAATTGGCATCGATAATTCTGTAAATGGCCCGGTCCATACCGCCTCGATTATACGCGGCAGCGGTAACGCTGAGTAGGGAAAAATGGGCGAGAACACAAGGGGCCCAGGCGCCCCAAGGCGCAGCTTCCGGAGTGTACCGCTACGGGCAAAAAAAATGGGGCCGTGCCTCCTCCGGAACGGCCCCACACCATATGGCTTACAAAACCACCCCGCTAAACCGGGCGTGGTTTTGGAGCATCCAAAAGTAGGGCGGACCCATCCTCCTCCATTTACCTTCGAGTGTCCGCCCAATGTTGTCGTTTTACCGGTGAAATTACTCTACGAGCAAATAATGTGCCCAAGGCGACCCATATTTTGCGAAAAATGCCCCCACCTGCTCCTAACCCTTTTCAAAGAGGAAGGTTAGATGCAACCAATAGTTCAGCACTTTCGGCTGGGCCTGTGTTGTGTTTTGTCAGCATGTTGTTTTTTTTCAACGGTTTCATCGTGCAACATGACCGCTGGCAGAGGTATTCGGACATAAGTCGTTGACTGACATCAGGCTTTGCCGTGTTTACAAAAAACCACACATTTGTGAATGAAATAAACGCTTCCTGGAATGCCCTTCAGGGAGTATGCGATGGGGTGCGCAAACAACCGGGAGGCTCAGATGGGTCGAATAATGCGGCAAAGGCAGGATGGTCATTCGGTTTGCCGCCTCAGGTATCTGGCTGAGCAGATGCGATCGGTCCAGCTGCAGGACCAACGCTCGAAAAGCATCTTTTCTCCGGTTTGACGCTGGTCGAGGGCGAATAAACTGTTGTCGCGCCATTTAATAATCTTTTTAGCTATTTGTTGTGCCTGGGAACCGGACAACTCTGAGGGGGCCGATTCGGCGGGGTCTCCAACGAGGTCATACGTGGTAACGATTCCGCTGACGGGGCTATACACGTATTTTCGCGATGCGGTTATGAAGCCGGAGGGACTTTGCCGCAGCCAGCCGGCAAAGTAAACTTTTCTGCCATCGCCGACAGGGGCCAGGACATTGAGTCCGTCCAAATCGGCGTTTGATATGTCAAATCCGAACAACGACAGTACCGTAGGAGCCAAATCAATAGAGCTTACCGGAATTGTGATTTTTGTCGTCGGCTCGATTAGTCCCGGAGCGCGAATACAAAACGGAATTCGCAGACCTTCTTCAAAAGCGATGCGTTCGTGGCCGAGCAGACCGTGTTCACCGAAGGCTTCGCCGTGGTCACCGACGACACAGAAAATCGTATCATCGGTTAGATTCAGCTTGTCCAGCTCGGTATCGAGCGCGGCAAGAAATTTGTCGGTATACAAAATCGTTTGTCGATATCGCTCGAGCGGTTTTTTCGCAGGGCTTGCGAACCAGTCGGGTACCTGGTACGGGTCGTGTGTGACGGAGCACAGAACAGTCAGAAAGAACGGCGTCTTGTCAGTTTTTATCCACTCGACGATAGAGTCCAACATTGCGAACTCATCAGAGGCAAGATAACCCAGATGCAAATCCTTGTCGTTCAAATCATCTCTTGCCCGGAACTTGTCGAAGCCGAGATTGTGGACAAGGCCCGGACGTGCTTCGAAGCTGCCTTTGGCTGATTGGAAAAAGGCGGTTTTGAAACCGAACTTGTGTTTGAGAACCGTGGCTAAAGACGCATAGGGTTTGCCGGCGGGGACGGCCTCTGCAATATCCTGTGCGACCGAAGGGTAGCGTCCGGTCAACAGACTAAACAGCACTTTGGTTGTATGAGTAAGGGTGCAGCGTGCGTTGGTGAACTCGGCCCCCGTGCGGGCGACGGATGCCAGATATGGAGTAAGTGCTTCCGGACCCTGTTCGTTTATCTGAGCCAGTGAAGTGTATTTGTATTGCATGCCTTCCAGCACGATAACGACCAGATTATGGTTGACCTTGCTCTGTTGCGAAATAAAGTCTATTTTGATTTCGTCGAAGGCAGGGACTTTTCGGGTCGAGGCCAATCCGGTTGTTTTTGGTCGAGATGTGTCGCCGTACAGAAGCGATTTTAACGCACGAAACTGGCAATTGTAGCGCATACCCACAGAAGTATAAGGAAGCGTCCCTCGCCAGGTGACGGCTGTATGCGCCAGAGCCGCGGTTAAGACAACAACCAGTGAGAAGATGAGTCTGTATTTGAGCCGCGGGCCGTTGCAGGCCGGGGCAGGTGCTTTGGCGAGAACAACAAAGAAAAACGTCAGAGCAATCGCACTTGGGCCGAGCAGAATTACCGCCGCAGCGGGCATTTTCACCAGACTTACGCCGATAATGCTAAGTGCATTAAGTGGGTCGCGAACCAAAGGCAGTAACACGGTAGGCAGAATTTGAGTGCCTGTTTTTATAAGCCAGGCTGCATTCATAACCGACCACGTGCATACTACCGCTGCGATGATACAGGCCGTTCGAATAATCCATTTGTGGGTCCGGCGAAAACAGACAAGCACCAGAACAAGTTCGATTAACATAAGCACGGCAATATCGGCAAGTATCCAGCTGAAGTATTCATTGACGCAGTTGAGCCGGGCAGAATGATAGAACTTGACCGCCAGAGTGCAGAACAGCGCACCGAACATAATTGCCGTGCAGGCACGCGGCGCCAATCGGCGGTATGTTGTGAACAAGACCTTCGATATCAACCGCAAAATACCCCTCATACACACTCCAACATATAAAAAGGCAATGCTTCAGGCAAGTTGCACCTGGCCGTGCCGCCGCATCAATGCCGCAAGGCCGTTATTACATCCTTCAAATTAAGTTCGGCGTAGCAGATTGCCGAATCGGCCGCTCCATAGTAGATTTTCAGGATGTCGCCTTCGGCAAGCAGGCCGCAGGTAAAAACCACATTACCGAAGAAGCCGCTGCACTCGTAATCGGCTTCGGGTTCCAGAATCGGCTGGGCAGTTCTTGCCAGGATTTTCCAGGGCTTGTTTAAGTCCAGCAGAACCGCACCAAGACAGTAACGGTTTTGTTTATCTGCGCCATGGTAGATTTTCAGCCAGCCTTCGTTGGTTTTTACCGGCGGTGCGCCGGCACCTATTTTCAACTCGTCCCAGCCACCTTTTTGGGGACCAAGGAGCCTGCGGTGGTTGCCCCAGCAAACAAGGTCGGGCGATTCGGCTATCCAGATGTCATGCTTTTTGAACAGCGGCGAAACCGGCCTGTGAAGGGCATAATATTTGCCGTCGATTTTTTCAGGGAAAAGGGCAACGTCCTTGTTTTCGGGACAGAAGATGACGCCGTGACGTTTATATTCAACAAAATCTTTTGTGGAAGCGAGGCAGGTTGTCACCCCCGCAGGGCTGACTGCCACATAAGCTATGTAGTAAATACCATCAATCAGTGTGATTCTTGGGTCTTCGACGCCGAAAGTTTCATATTCATTGGCTGCGCCCAGCGCAGGTTTATCTTCAATATCAAATTTGATACCATCTTTGCTTCGAGCAATTCTCAGATGTGAAATAGACGTAAGAAAAGTTTCAGCAGGTCTGACTATCAGGCGTGGGTCGGAGAAGTCGTTTTCCGGGTCAGCTTTTGAGAACTCTTTGAGAACAACTTGCCCTTTATCGACGTCGTAAACGGCTGTTAAGACGACTTGGGGGTTTTTGTTAATCGGGCGTTCAGCGACCCGCAACAGCAGAAGCACCTCATCAGCCAGGCGAGCGACACCGGCATTAAATACGCCAATGACTTCGAAATCTTCTCTCGATGGTTTGACATCTTCAGGTCGGATAATCGGATTCTCCGGTGAGCGAAAAACCTTCATCCTGGGCCCCCTTAAAATTGACCCTGTTTAATGAAACTCTACTCGAGTTCCATCGGGAAATAGTTTTTAGCGTTGTTGAAGCAGACATCTTCGAGCATTTGCGTCAGCAGCGCCACGTCATTCGGCAAAAGTCCTTCTTCGACCTGACGGCCAAGGAAATTGCACAAAATCCTTCTGAAATATTCGTGCCTGGAGAAAGACAAAAAGCTTCTCGAATCGGTAAGCATACCAATAAACCGGCTGAGCAAACCCAGGTTGGACAAAGCCGTCAAGTGCTTTTCGATGCCGTCTTTCTGGTCGAGGAACCACCAGGCCGCGCCATGCTGCATTTTTGCCACACTTGAGCCGTCCTGGAAGTTGCCGAGCATGGTTATGATAACTTCGTTAACAGAAGGATTGAGATTGTAAATTATGGTTTTCGGCAGTTGCCCGACATTATCCAGCCTGTCAAAAAACTTTGACATTGCTACGGCAACTGGAATATCTGCCATCGAATCGCAGCCGGCATCCCTGCCGAAGGTCCGCATCATTGCGGTGCGGTTGTTTCTTATAACGCCGAGGTGGAACTGCTGAACCCAGCCGAGTTCGGCATCCATAAGTGCGTTTTCGTACATCATTGCCGATTTGAATTTTAGAGTCTCTTCTGCGTCAAGGTCTTTTTCGGCCCTTATCTTCTGAAAGATTTTCCCAATTTCCTTTTCGCTGTAGTCTTCGGCGTAAATAGTCGGGACGCCTCGGTCGGAGATTCGACAGCCGTTGTCATGGAAGAAACCGTGGCGACGGCGAATCGCCTCGACATACGATGAAAAATCTTTCACATCGATATCAGTGACCTCGGCCAACTGATTTATCCAGCCGTTAAGCTCAGCGGTCGTGTCGAAGATAAAGGTCTGGTCAGCCAGAAAGGCGGTAATTACTTTGATTTCAAAACCGTCTTCACGGATTTTTTTATAAGCGGCGAGGTCGCTTAACGGTTTTTCGATGCCGCAGGACAGTTTCACGTTGGCTTTGCGCAAAAGGCTGCGGACACTGAATTCGGGCGACTTAAGCAGTTCGTTGCACCTGTCATAGATATCTCTTGCGGTGTCGCCATTGAGCAACGAGTTTACACCGAAATAGCGCTTCAGTTCCAGGTGCGTCCAGTGATAAAGCGGGTTGCACAGGCAGTATGGAACGGTCTCGGCCCATTTTTCAAATCGCCCGAAATCGTCAGTATCCCCGGTAACATACTTTTCATCGACGCCGTTTGCCCGCATCGCCCGCCATTTGTAGTGGTCCTCGGCAAGCCAGGCGCGTGTGATAGTCTCGAAGTTAATATCGTCGGCTATCTGGTCTGCGGGCAGGTGATTGTGATAATCATAAATCGGCAAACCTGCCGCACAGTCGTGATATAGCTTCCGTGCGGTTTCGTTTTGCAGCAGGAAATC
>Ga0114923_10003712_pt1 | contig 10267 bp, 9 predicted proteins | sample SumtaG_FD_89578 | JGI IMG/M metagenome (GOLD analysis project Ga0114923, IMG submission 89578) | Deep subsurface microbial communities from Indian Ocean to uncover new lineages of life (NeLLi) - Sumatra_00157 metaG | ecosystem: Environmental > Aquatic > Marine > Oceanic > Sediment | place: near...
ACCAAGCCCACCTTCTCTGCCATCTCCTTCCAGCCCCGCAGATATTTTTCCTCATTACGACGCAAGAACAAGCGGGAACGAAATACAAGGTAAAAACCGAGAAGGAAAAATATGATTAATGGAAGGATCTCCTCCAACCACTTGCCCATCTCATTCCCTTAAAGTTTCGCTAAACGTTTTTCGAAAAAATACCACAAAGCTGCCCCTCCCACGAATGTAAAAACCCCTATCATAATGAATACATCCTGCCAAAATCGCATTGGGAACAAGCGGATCAGAGTATCTGAAAACAAGAACAACCAGCTATCCCCCTCAAAGAATATCCGGTGGAATGATGTAAATAACTGTTTAAAGTTTATTACTAAAACCAGGATCAACACGCCAATCAATCCCATTGTCAACTTACCCCCACCCGCAAGCATCAGGCGATAATTTCCCCACCAACCAGCACGCCAAGACCAAAGTCCAAGCCCTATCAAAACCAAGAGGCTGCCATACCAAGTTGCAAGCACCTTCGAGGTTAGAATTTTCACATCCACCATGTGTCCCAGTTCCCGTTCGTTGAACAGGGAAGAGCCATCTTTAAAAGTGAGATCTCCTAGGAAAGAAATGTCTTCGTCGTTAAGAAGATAATCCAAAGCAACAGGTGCCCATTTCAGCCGCTCTTCTAATTTCATACCATAGGTATCTTCAGGAAAGTTTGGGGTGTGATATTCAATTCGAATAAACAGGGGGGTCAAAAGCAAGCGGATGCCAGTTAACGCCAACACTATCGGTACAACCAAGGTAACAATCCAACTCAACACGGACTTTAAAATAGGATTCAAAGTCATCGAAGCTCCTCGAAATCTCCAGATAACATGTAACTTAGCACCATTTTATTAACAATCCATTCTACCGGCGCACGGTCATCTGTGAAAACGATCGTTGGCTGCGGTAATGGTTTGCTGTTGGCTAATACCCGAAAGATCGAATCTAAGAGCAAGGGATGTACATCTCCACGCACAATAAGATTATTGAGATTAATCGCTAAATTCTCTATCGTGGTCGATTGCACTGTGGCATAAACCATGGAGTTGAATGAACCGGGGACATCCATAACGTGTACACTGGGGAAAACTGTCTGCATGGTCGTCACCAGGGCATCAATCAAACTGCGGTCATTTGGAGCGCGCCCCACATTTATCACTACCACGCCGTCCTCTGTCAGGTGTGAGCGAGCCAACTCAAAAAACTCACGGGTGGTGAGATGCCAGGGGATGTACGGCGGCCTATAAGCATCAACCGCTATGATTGAGTATTTCCTATCGCTTTTGGATAGACCCCAACGTCCATCCTGTGCAATTGGATCCAGATTCCAGATGTTCATTCCAAAATATTCTTGCCCGACCTCTATTATCTTCGGGTCAATTTCATAGCCATCAATTGGCACTGGTCCATATACAGCTGTTGCTTGGCGAGCTGTGGTACCAGCCGCTAACCCCACGATGGCGATACTCTTTACATTTTCAGGTTCGTATGGAGGTGAGTTGAAAAATGGGGCGGCTAAAAATTGCATCCAGGGCCCCTCATAGTCCAAGACCTCGGGATGAAATATAGAATGGACACCTTGTCCCTCATTGAGACGCAGCATGGTATAACCCTCTCGTTCTAACACTTCAATATAGTTGTAGCCCGATTCGGTCTCATAAATCTGTCCAGCAGTACTCTTAAACACTCCACCGGCCCATATCCAGGTAAACACTGCCAGCACAAACGGCATCCACACCCACCGAATTGCTTTACGCCAGCCCACACTTAACCCCAACCCTATCAGTGCAACAGTCATGAGATAATAGCTAAAGATCAAAAAGGTATACGTCGTTCCCACCAAAGGAATGAAGAAAAGAACAGGTAAAAATGTACCGATGAAAGAACCCAGGGTGGAGATGGCGTATACCCGCCCCGAAATCTCCCCAGCTTCTTCTGGCGTTGTGATAGCTAAACGAATAGCAAAGGGGGACATAGTGCCAAGCAATGTTACCGGAATAACAAATAATATTATCACTGCCAGGAAGGATCCCAATAATATCCCCATTTGCAAAGTGTCAAATGCGTTGGCTGCAAAACGCAGCACCGGGCGTGAGACCAGGGGGACCAGACCAGAGGAAAATGCTCCCCACAGCATGATATTAAAAAACTTGTCGTGATGAGGATGACGGTCTGCAATACGGCCCCCAATAAAATAACCCACTGTGAGATAGATCAAGATTAACCCAATGATACTAGCCCAAACCAGATTGCTGGTACCGAACACATTTCCTAGCAATCGCGAGGCGCTCAGTTCTACAGCAAGAGTGGTCATCCCAGAGGAAAAGACTGAAAAGTATAAATAGCGTTTCAACAAATTCTCACACTTATTTTCTACGTCTTTCTCTGACGATATAATTCAGGGTCGATTACGGAGGCCATTTGATTCGCATCCAATCGATTTCCAAAAAATCGATTAATATTTCTGATTAGCGGGTCTGGGTCTTTCAACATATCATTATAATCCACTTCAATGAACCGGACATTTTTTTGCTTTTTGGCCCAATCTATGACTTGCGCCAGGTGCTTTTCAAACAACACTGCCAGTACCTCATCCTCCACCTTGTCCGGGTCTTCGCCTCGGCGGATAAGCATCTGGCGTTGAGAGGCTAAAATCTCTGGGATTGCTCGACGCATGAATATCACGTCATACTCATAGCTGTGTGGCAAGTGGGTAACCAATGCCGCTATGATTTTCACCACCTTGCCCTTCGCCTGAGGGAGCCAGTCCACATCACCATCTTTTAATTTTTTCACGCGCTCATATTCGAAATACCCCTTTGGGTTATCCTCATCAGCCTTTCGCTCATGGTCAGTTAATATAACGATTCCACCCGCCTCAAGCATTTTTATCATCATAGAAGTGCCGGACCGCGGTAATCCAGAGACAACAACTATCCTATCCTTTATGTTTTCCTTCTTCCTTTTGAAGGCCATGGCTCCATTGAAGCGTCATAAAATTTGAATAACCGGATTATATCTCATAAAAAAAATTACATTCTCGTGTTAACTAACAGTTTTCGAAGTATTATTAACAAATAGTTTATTCAACAATGAAAGTCTGGAACGAGCGTTAAGATTGTTCTCCCAGAGGAATAAATGACGAACAAAGAAGTAAGTCTCCCCACCATATATTATGATTGCATACCAGACTCCCTGATAGGCCGGATTTGGACAGCGGCAAGCGATACCGGTCTCACCACAATTGAATTCGACCTGTCTGAAGAAAGATTCCTTGAAAACATTCATTCAAGAGGAAGAACAAAATTAATTAAGGACAGTAGAAATATCATCTATTACCAAAACCAAATCAACGATTATCTTATGGGCAACATAAGGAATTTTACTCTTCCTCTCGACCTTAACCAACAAACACCCTTCCAACGCAAAGTGCTGATGGCAATCCGGGAAATACCTTATGGACAAGTTAGCACCTATGCCGAGATTGCCAAAAGAATCAAGCAGCCCACTGCATATAGAGCTGTGGGGCAAGCTCTCAGGCGAAATCCGATGCCTATTGTCATCCCTTGCCATCGTGTTATTCATTCAGATGGAAGTTTAGGGGGTTATGGTGGCACATTGGGCAGCGAAAGGAAAATCACGTTATTAAAATTGGAAGGCACAATTCTGGCTTAATAGAAAACCCTCCCCGGATTCCCCCCCTATGAAACCTAACAAATTTGCAATGAATATGCAATGCGTTATAGTACTCTGGAAAGATTGAAACCCAATTATAATATTGTATAATTAATCCAGTTACTTTGGAAAATCAAAGGATGCGATTATGATATCGACGGTAGTGACAACTTCAACTGTATCAACTGCAACTGCTACAGCGATTACCAGTTCATTGGCCATCATTGGGATTGTCGTCTTATTGGCTCTTCTGGTACAAAAAGAAATATTTTCTTCCTCAGAAAAAAAGCTTTCGAAGCGTTTCAACCAGGCACTCAACATTGCCCTACCGTCAATGCTGATCGCTTTTATCATGATAGTCATCTCAAAAATCACACAAGTGCTTCAATAAATAGACACCATGAAAAAAACAGAGTCGTTCTCTGTTTTTTTATTTAAACTCCAAATATTATTGATTCATTAATCCATGCTAAGGTGTTGGGGAAATCGTAGGAGTTTCACTGGGCGTAGCTGTTCCTGTTGGGATTTCAGTGGATGTTGTTGTCAGAGTAAATGTTGAAGAAGGAGATGGGGCTGTTGTTGATGTTGGAGGAGCAGTATCTGAAGGAATAGGAGTATTAGTTACCACATTGGGTACGTATAATCTATCCCCAGCTATGATTAAAGTACTTGTACCTAAACAATTGGCATTTTGTAAATCAGATACACTTACATTATAAGTCTGACTTAATGTAAATAACGTATCCCCTGACTGTACGACATATATCACCCATCCTCGGGGTTTGCCACATATTTGTGTTGGGGTTTGGGCTTCAATTTCTTGAGTAGGTGTTTTGGTACTTTCTTGGGTGGCTATGGCGGTTTCCGTTGGGCTTTCTGGTGTTTTGGATAATTCGGTCTCCAAGTAAAAAGGAGTGATCGTCGAAGTCGGTGTTTCGAAAAAATATTTTTGTAACTGAGTAGGAGTTGTGCTTGGTATCGGAGTTTGAGGAACTACCTCAGGTACACCCAAAGTTGGTGTTCCTATAACAAATGGAAAAACCAGGAAAAGGCAGATATTCGTTAAACTGTGAGAAATGGATACACCAAGCAGAGAACCAGTTCGTTGAACTACCAATCCAAAAATCATTGCAATCACAAGCACAAAAACCACATCAAGAAAAGACTTATACCCAACATGTAAGATCGCAAATAAAATTGCCACAAACGTAATTCCAAAACGCCCATAGGTTGCTAAAGATGCTTGCTGTATCAGCCCTCTAAAAATCACTTCTTCCAACACCCCTGTAAAAAGGATTAGGACCAATGCGGGGCGCCAAATAGAGTCAAACGTAAACTCGTTGATAAGCGGATCAGGTTTTAGAATCAAGTACTCTAGGAAACCAAAACCAATACCAGTTATCCCAAATATGATTTGGAATGGCCAGGACTCAAAGGTCAAACCAATGCGCTTCGCTGTTAGATCAGTTACTCGTGTAGTAAAAAAAGCCGCCACAGATAAAACCACTCCTATTACTAGATACCAATCGATCAATGGCCGCCCCGTCAAGGGCAGGGATAAACTCAATAAACGAATTAATGGCACTAGAGCAAGCGCTAACAGAAACCTTCTGTCCCGTACATCATTTTCAAAAGCACCATGAATCAACAAAACGATCAGAGTAATGCCATGAATAATTAATCCAGTCCGTGCCTCACGCAGGTTTGTCAACAGCTCAGCTAAGGCGATAACCTGTAAATAAAATATTGGGAAAAGCCAAAGAGAAGGTTTGGGGATCAGATATTCCAACCAATTCGGACCTCTCCCTTTTATTGAGTGGTTTTTATTTTTGATTGGCATTTGTCGTCTATAAAACTCTCCAGAAATAATTCAAACAAATCACTCATCCGGGATAACATCAACCCAATATATTAATGATCGATAGGGGAAATCATAATTCTCGTCTGCCAATAGAATTTCAATACGCTGCCCATCTCCAGGTTCATGAATTACTATAGTTAATTGTCCTTCCCATGTTTCGCCCTCTTCAATGGCAATCTCGGAAATGAGCCCAACAGGCATATCACTACAAAGGGCAACAACGGTATATGTATGTTTCGCACCTTCCTGGTTAGTTATTCCAACAGTAATAGATGATGGCGTATTTACAATCACCTCCACGGGGTAATCCGCAGCCAAGCCCTCTGAACCCAAAATGTAAAACTCTGTAAATTCTGGTTGTTGGTTTCCTTCTATCCATAAAAAGTATACGAAAAAGATGATGACTATTAAGATAGAAACAAGTTTAGCAATCTGCCAAAAACCTGCCTTAATTTGGGGAAATTTTATAAACTCCAAACTCTCTGGTTTCCCAAAAGTATATCTACGAGATATTACAATTATTCCTAGTACACCATTGAAAATAGCAAAAGTGGCCAATATTGGAAATCTATCTGCGATGAAATACCCATGGAATAAACCAAGCAGACCTACAACGACTGTACTGACTCCAACACTCATTACCACACGTAAACCATACCCTGGCTTCCACACATCAGGGAACAATAAATTTATCAATAAATAACCCGGGGCAAAAAACAGAAAAACTATAGATAATACTAAGCTTTTATGAAATAATGATATTATCGATAATAACACCAATAAAATAATATCTAAATACAAAAAAAACTTTCTTCCCATTCTTCAACCTTGATAATTATTCATCTCTCCAAACCCATAACGAAAAATCACCTGATTCATACACCTTATTCCAATGATTATTCCATTCAAGCATGAGGAAATCATTTGAAGAAAATCTACTTTGCTGCGGTCCTATCCCATGTATCCCACGCTCATATGCTGTAACAATTAAGTACTCAGGGTTTACAAACTCATAACCCAATTCATCAGGCTGTTCACCATAAGTAAAATGCGCGGGCGCATTTCTAATCCACCAATTAGGGGAATCTTGAAACCATTTTATGAAATCATTATAAGGCATTAATGCAAAGACATTTTTAGCCCCACCTAATGCAGAATAAATTCCTCTCCCGCTTTTACTATCAAACTCCTGTAAAAATTGGTAACCTTTTAATTGAGCCATGCTAAACTGATTACTTGCACTCCTAATCAGTTTAGAAAAATATATGTGATAAGTGCCCGTCCAAAATGCTCCCACGATCGCAAAAAATAAAATACATGTGATAATTACCCTTCCTGAACGTCTGGCTTGGTCAAAATATCGTACAAAAACAGGAGCAGTAAAAGCTGGGATGAGTGCAATGGCATAATTGATATATCTGTGTGGAAGAGATGCTATTATATCAACCACCAAAGAAACCAAGCCTAATCCAAAGAAGATTGCAATAGGAAATATAAGAAACATGCTTATATTTCGAATTTTCCCTCTGGTAACAATCATAAGAAGTATCGCTACTCCAACCAACCCGCCCCATATCAATCCCGGGCCATGAACGAATATGATTAATCGAAATATCTCCCCCAAACCCCCTTGAGCACGCTCAACTACTGAGGTATATCGCCCAGTAAAACTTTGACCACTTAATTCATCAACAAGTGATTGGTAAATCCTTTTTATACTAACCCCAAAGACACTAAAACCAGACAACCAAGTGAACCAACTTGCGAATAGGATTACGAAAGGAGCCAGCACTTTATCAAAGGCACCAAATAATCTTGATTTTTCTTGTACATTAGAAAACTGGCTCCCAACAAACTCAAAGATGAAAAACGAGGTTATCGATGCTAGCGCCGCAAAAACGCCTAATGGATGAAGAAACGGAAGTAAAAACAACACAAGAATAAAAAGGATTACTTCCCTAACATTCGAAGGCCTGGTTCTGGTTTTTAGAAAAAGAGCCAAGAAAAGCCACAGCATATAGATTGCCATTTGAAGAGGATAGAACTGTCCTTGTAAAAATGTGTAAATTGGCAAAACGGACATGGTAACAATTAATCCTCTAGCTTCTGGTCGATCATCAAACACCCAAGCAAGGAGAAAAATATTAAATACTCCCACAAAATAAATAATTACGGGCAATAATAATACCGCTTCCCGAACCGTTAAACCAGACGATTTAGCCAAAGTTGAAGCCCAAATATGGGAAACAGGGTAGAAATCCAATACATCCGGACTCCCATACTCAAATATTTCTAAAGCCCAGCTATAATGAACAACTGAGTCATATTGACCATTAAATGCATAATTACGGAAAATCGGCAATGCCAAGAGAAATCCCGTCAAGCCAATCAAAAGGAATGTACCCCACAACCAGCGATGCCCATCCCGTATCAAGAACACATCAAGAAGAACACGAACGACGCCACAAAACGCAGAAAAGAAAAATAAGCCCCAAAATAATGGGGAGTATTCTTCGTAAATGCTAGCCGTATACATGCCATTTCCAAATGATTGGCTGGCTACGAAAACCATTCCAGCAAATGACAATAATCCTAAAACGATGAAAAACTCTGAAATTCCAATGAAGTTTTTCTTATTCATTTTTGTTGCAATGATAAATATTTAATAAAACAAAATATAGATTTTCAATCAAATAATCCTTAGCCGTTAGTTATATCCACAATCTTAGCGAAACGGAAACGCGTATCCTCTAAACGAATTGCTAATCTTAATAATCATCTTTTTCCTCGAAATCGCGCGTTGATTACCAATTTAATTCCATTCATGTAGTTGCCGATAGTCTCGGAAGGTATCTTAAGCAATGATCGCAACCGATCGAAAGTAGAAAACCCTTTGGTAGAAGGATAATATAAGGTTGGATATCCCAAATTTAATAATATGTCTCCTGTAAAACTCTCAAAAATCTCAATATCTCTGGAGTGCAAGGACTTTTGCCATGCTGAAACCCTTCTTTCATCAGGTACTTTTCCTACCAGGTGTTGATCTTTTCTATAAAACGCAGGAAGTCGGAGTCCCTTCCCTTCAATCATTCCGCTTTCGAACTGTAACCCAATAAACTGGCATATTTCTCCCAGGGTTTTCTGGGAATTTTGGACTAGATCCTCATAAGCAATCCTAATAATTTTTTTACTTCCAAGCACATTTTCAGCAGCGAGTCCATGAGCAATATACATCATCCACCAGTTTGCAATTCTATCTATTGAACTCGGTCCCCACCTTACTGATGCAAGGGAGGATGCAACAGCTCTGCCATCACGAACGATATGAATAAATTTTGCGGTAGGAAATAACTCCAGTAAAACAAAAGTGTTTCTGATGTTCCCGGGAACATGATCTACCCAAAATGATGCCCCTACTTTATCAACGCCTAGCGCATATTGTTTCACGACCATACAAATAACATCTGCGTATGAAATCTCAGACCAATCGGTTTTCTCGGTAAGTGATCCCACATCGACACCCCACAATTGAAATCGGAGGTGAGACTTGATAGCCTTTAAAATTTTAGATGGCGAATCAAGGAATTTTTTTCTATAAGCCTCTTTATAGACCTCTAAAATAAATTGAGCCTCAGGAACAGACAGGATTTCTGAATGAGAACCTAACATGGCCCCCAGCATCGTGGTTCCACTTCGATCACAGCCGCCAATAAAAATTGGATTCGGTATTTTTACACCCATGGGTTTTCCTTTAATACTTTCCTTTTGGCTGCTCTTTTCGCCACCAATATGAAATTATAAGATAAATTATTACAAGAAACTGAGAAATAATCCATCCAATTCCTATTGAATTCATTCCTATATCATCCATAACCAGAAAGGGAGTACCTACTGCAATGAGTACCATAATAAAGGAGGAAGTCACCAATTCTTTGATGTACTTTTTAGTTCTGAGGTAAGATATCCAAACCATGTTTACTACCACAAAAGGACTCGCAATTAACATCAACCGGAATAAGCCAACCGCAAATTCAACATATCCTTCTCCAAACCAACCTAAAATAATAGGTGCAAGAAAATACATAAATGCAGCTATTGGTATCGTTAAACTAAGGGATAGATAGCTCGCCTTCAATAATATTCGCTTATAGTCTCTCGGAGAATGCACAATTTCAACCAAAGCTGAATCTCCTAAAGCCGCCCCTGGTCCGGAAACAAAAGATGCCACCATCCAAACAATGTAAACATACGCACTAAAGGTTTTTCCTAAAACCCCTAGAGCTATTGGAGCAACCAATGAATTCGGCATCTGGCGAAAAATAATAGCAATATAATTGCCAAACGAGAATGAAAACATACCCTTAATCTTGTTCCAATGAATTTTTACCCTGAAAAGAAAGCCAGGCAACAACTGTGGCAAATAAATCACAACACCGATCAGTATAGCGATAAAATATCCTAATACTATTGATCCAATAATTCCCCATGTCTCGAAGCTTTTTAGCAAATAGATTGCTGCTAAACGGAAGATATTCATAATCATTATTTGGTAAAAGGAAAACCTAGCCTCGCGCTTAGCTATATACAAATTCCTTAATATAGTAAATAAGGTTATCAACAATAAAAGCAGAATAAAAACCAAACGTGGAGAAATTCCGATAAATACGACCGCTAATGAGGGTGAAACAATCGGAACAAGCA
>Ga0114923_10003713_pt1 | contig 10264 bp, 21 predicted proteins | sample SumtaG_FD_89578 | JGI IMG/M metagenome (GOLD analysis project Ga0114923, IMG submission 89578) | Deep subsurface microbial communities from Indian Ocean to uncover new lineages of life (NeLLi) - Sumatra_00157 metaG | ecosystem: Environmental > Aquatic > Marine > Oceanic > Sediment | place: near...
CTCCTGGGGAGGCCGTGAAGTCTCGCCAGGGACTCAGGCGATCAATCGCTCGATACCTCTCCGAGACGGGACGACGGAAATCGGGATTCCTGGCGCCTCCGATCTATTGTCGCAGCTCCAGGAGCTCGCCTCGAATGAATGGTCGGAATATATATTGGCCGTCCGCTGGTCGAATTATTCGCCAGTACCGGCCGCCGGAAATCCGGCTTTCGGCCAGCCCCAGGATCGCGTCGGGATCGAGGTCACAATGAAACAAGAATTCGCCCTGGTCGCTCCGGAGTTTTGGGAAACCACGCCGGACAATACGATCTATGTCGGCGGATTCGGGCCGATCCGATTGCTCGGAAAGCAATTATTTAAGCCGCAACAGTTCAGCCAACAAGGTCGCCACCAGGCGATCCGCGTCTCGTTCGTCACCGAGTACCGCGAACAATCGACTCCGATCTCGCCGGTCGAGCTCGGCCAGGTGTACACGATCGACCTCGACGGGACGCTATTCCAGGAAACCGCCGCCGCTCCCGACGTGGCCGACTCGCCTTATCGCGACGATATTTATGCTAGGCTTACGACCGCGATCAATCTCTCGGCGAATTTTACCGTCGTCAATACTAATCTAGCGACCCGCGAGATCGGCGGCGCGACCTATGTCACATCGATAGAGATCGAGCGCAACGTCGCGAATACGACTTTCACATTTGAGGCTCGAGCGAGCCACGGCCTCGAGCTCCTCGTCGAGTCCTTTACGCAATAGGAGGCAACCATGCCACAAACCGCCCTTTTAAATCTCGGCCTGAATTACGAACACGACAGCGGCTCGGACGGCTGGAAAGCGGCTTATGATAATAACGCTATGCTCCTCGACGCGTTCGCGCTCGGCACTGTGATCGATCAGCGAAACGCGCAGCCAGGAGGGCCGGCATTATCGGACGCCTACATAATCGGCGACGCCGCCACGGGCGCCGAGTGGGCCGGCCATAATAACGAGCTCGCGGTTTTCAATGCCGCGTCCTCGCTATGGGTTTTCGCCGTCCCGGTTATCGGCTGGGAAATTTGGGATCGATTACTAAATGTTAATCGTCGATGGGACGGAACCAGGTGGCAAGCGATCGGCCAGGTAATCGCCCAGGCGGCCGATATAACGATCGACGGCTTTCACATGGACGCGACGATCGAGCTCGACACGACGGCCGCCGCTCGAGACGTGACGATCCAGACCGACGCCGGCGATCTGTTGCCGATACATTTCGCCTTTTATGTCGTGAATAACTCCGGCACTAACGCCGTGACGTTCACACTAGCAGGGCTCACGACTCGCGGAATCGCGTCTCTAGCCGGCGATCGTGATCGACTCCGGATAGTTAAGGTCGCGGCGGATACGTGGATCAGCGGCTAACAGGGACACCAGGACGACGCGTTTAAACGCACTCTTTAATTTTAACGAGGATAACACCATGAAATCACCAGGCCCGCACACTCACCATTTACGGCACCGAAACCGCGTCGAGACTCCGAGCAACCATTTACGAAAATTGAACGCTCACGCGGTCGAGGTCGCCGCTCAGTTAAACGCGATTAATGGAGTCGTCGGCGTGACGCCGTCCGAGGTCATTGCCTCGATCAGGAATAACACGGCGTTTAATCCGAACGGCGTCCGAGATATGAAAGCCGCCTATCAGCGCGGAGTAACCGCCATCGATCGAACCGAGGCTCTCGGGATTCCGATCATCTAATCGCGTAGGATCGCGACGTCCCTGGCGACGAGCGCCTGGTGCATTACTGACGGCGCCGGCGCTCGATTCGCCTGGTTCATTGCATAGCAGAGCCAGCGAAAATCGTCTCGTATCATTCCCGATAAGGCCGTGACCAGGTGCGCGGCCGTGACCTGTCGATGGATCGGAAAGTCCTGTTTATAAATCCAGCTCTCGAGCTCTCGACAGTCGTCCAGGTTGATCGCGAGCTTTGCATGATTGAACGGAATCGGATCGGGATCGGGAGCACTGGCTCCGAATAGGCGAGAGTCGATCGGATCGGTATCGCCAGGCTCCTCGAATGGTGCCTGATCTATGTCAGGATCAGGAAAAAGATCGTCGCGCCTGGGCTTAATTAGAGCGTCTCGATCGGCCTTGTTCACCGTAAGCGGGTATTTTCAAAATGCAGCCGGTCGGAGTCGCGGACTCGGATATATTTCCTCGGCGGTTTCTCGCCTTTTTTCCGTCGCTGTTGCCAGCTCAGATTCATATATTTGAGCGAGCCGCTCGCGATTAATTTCCCGAGAGTGTTGCGGCTCATTTTCCAATGCTTCATTAATTCCGGAATTGTCCAGGCCGGCGCCTGATCTCTGATATTCATTAGAACGGAATATCGTCGAAATTGTCGTCGTCGTGGCCGGCGGGCATCCGGACGGCTTCCCGTTTTGGTTGCCTGGTCGGCTCTCCGAAATTGCCGGTCTCTCGAGGCCGGAATCCCTCACGACCTGGCCGGCTATTTTTAAAACAGGTCGGGCATTGAGTCATCCAGGGAGCTCCCTCGAATTTATGAGTACAGTCGGCGCAAGTTTGCTCGAGCTGACATCGATGGAATTCCCGAGTCCCTGGTCGGACAGGCTTCCAGCGTCCATTATCTAATTGAATGAAATCGATCGGGGCGTGGCAATCTTTACAGGCACTCGCGGCCATAATTTACTCCTGGTTTTATGCACGGTAACGGCAACAGTTAAAAGAAAATCTTTTTTTTTATCTAAGATTCCGAGCGGAAAGAGAGGCAGCCCGAGGCCGTCCCGATATAGATCGAGACTCCTCGGACGCCTCACCTAAAAAACGATTAAGACTCGTCGCGTTTTATGGTCGGCCCTGGACGCTTATCGGCACGGTTCCAGGCTTGCCTCGTGTATCTATTATCCGAATCCCCGAGTATAGATAAAACAGCCGACGCGCTCGCGTTAGCCGCTCACGTCGGAGTCGGTGAAAAGTGTTTGCAGGGAGGGCCGGAGTCTGGTATTTTGTCGACTTCGGAGTCAGCCTGCAAAGCATCAACACCGAAAAAAAGCCCCGTCGAGATCACTCTCGCGGGGCTTACCTTTTTACACCCTCTTAAAACTCCCGTCAAATTATTTTGATCCGCGCCTCCTTTCGCCCGTTATCTGGTGGATTCTCTCGAGTACCTGGCGAGCCTTTTGCGGGCCAGTAGAGTCCAGGGCCGTCTCGAAATATCCCTCGAGTTTTTTAATCGCTCTCCGAAATTGAGCTCGGCGGAGCCCAGGCTCGACCGCTGCGATCGTGGCCGCGAGCTCCGAGTCGGTCGCTCGCTGGTTATGCTGGCGCTCGGCGTCGTCCTTTACCTCGTCGAACCAGGTCGTATCGTCGGCCTTTTTCATTTCATACTCCGAGCCAGATCGACAGCGCGTTTAAACGGGTTCCCTTGTCGGTGCGATTTCGGGAGTACCTGGTTAAACTTGACCCAGGAGCTCGCCCAATATCCGAACATTTCAAATTTATAACGGGCGAGAGAATCCCAGGCTTTGACCACGGCCGCGTCCCTGGCCTGGAGCGTATTCGTCAGACACGCGTCGGCGGCTCCGACCGAGACCAGCTCGAGCACGGGCTCGGCCTCGAGCACGGCCAGATCATAGCCGAGCGTTTTGGCGGCGTCCCTGGCCAGGGCGATCGACTTGTCCGAGAATCCCAAACTCTCGAGCGTGTCGCCGGCGGCGAGGTCGTGGAGGTCGCCCGTCCATTCAGTGACGGCGATCGGGAAGTCGCCGACCAGGCCGACGACTTTCTCGGGCTCGATAATCAGGACGTCGCCGTCGTTAATAGTCTCGTCGGTTTGGGCGCTTTCGTAAGCCTCGACGGTCGAATCGAAATGATAGATTTTAGCTTTCATAATTTTCTCCTGTTTTTCCATCCTCGTTTAGCGGCGGCGCTTCGCTTTTTGTACGCTTTAACAGATGCGGAAAGTCTAGCGCGGAAAGCGATCTGGCTTTTTGCGCTGGCTAATGCACTTAAAGCGTGTTCACCATAAGGGGCGCTGGCATACGAAAGCTGCGACGCCGTGCCATCGGTAAAACTGGTAATCATGCCACCGCCGTTTGCATAGACTTCGCGCTGCCAGTCTCGGGCGGCTTTGTAATAATGTTGTATTGCGTGGTTCATAATTTACTCCTGTTAAAGGCGTTTCTGAACGCGGGTTAATTCGCTCGTGAGACCCGAGCGAGCGGTATAAACTCGGACGCCACCACGCGGCCCGATCCTGGCGTGGAGGTACTCCTCGCACACGAGCGCCCTCGGCGAATACTTGCCACAGTCCGAGCGCCGGGTTTTGAGCCTGATCCAGGTCGTCCCGTTATAGTCGGTCAAAATGAACCGGATCGAGGTCACGCCGTTATAGGCGTTTCGCTCTCGATACCAGCGGACGATCGACCGGACTTTCCGGCGCTGTCGGGGATTGAGATCGCGGCTCGAGATCACTTTCGTATCGGCATCGATCCGAGCCAGGACTTTTTCGAGCTCGGCGTTCATTAGTAGAGCCTCGCGATATAGCGGGTAGTCTGCAAATGCTCGTCGGAGCGTCGGGCTCGGTGCCTGGTGCGGCGCTCGATCTCGTCCTCGCTCCGGTACGTGTTAAAGCTCACATGATGGCGCCAGGCTTTCGTCGGGCCGGCCGCCGGCATATCGTATTGAATCCGGAGCCTGGTCGGCGTGGCCGAATCCTCGACGACAAAACATTCGCGATCGGCCTGGTTAATAAACTCGTCGAAATAATCCTCGTCGTCGTCCAGTCGCAAGCCGTCCAGAAAAACAACGATCGCGATTTTCGCGGCGTCGAATTTCAGGCGCGGGACGTCGCCGCCGTGGATCGTGTTCGCAATGTCGAAACCCTGATCGCGAAACTGGAGCGAAAAAGATTTGCTCCCGACCGGGCAAATACTGACGCGCCGAGCTCCGAGCTCTACAAACGAATAGCCGAGAGTTTGAGCCTCGACCAGGACGGTATTAATCTTCTTTTCTAAATCGTGCATATCCATAATTTTCTCCGTTATGAAAAAAGGCGGGCGGCCAGGTCGGCCGCCCTCGAGGTTTAAGCCGCTTTCCGGTTTGCGCCGGCGACGGCTTCGATCATTGTCGAGTGACAGTTCGGGCAGATAGGAGCGCCGAACGTGTCAGCGTCTAACCAGGTGCGAGTCATGCGAACGCTAAACTCGGGATGCTCGGGACAGCTAACTTTAATCATTCGCGTTCCCTGTTTACGAGTGGCACTCGCAGCGTCGACCGTGGCGTGGGGATACTTACCGATTTTTTTCAGTACCGGCTTGATCCATTTTGTAAACTCAGGGCCGGCGACCGTGGCGGTCATTTTGCCAGTGAGGCCGATAGCGATCGCAACGTCACGAAAAGGCTTACCATGCCCGGCCGCAGTTCCGACGCTGGCGTGGATCATTTCATGCGCCAGGATTTGAGCGGCGTCCGCCTCGTTATCGATAAACATCGAAACGATCATTTCGGTCGTTTTGTCCTTGCTACAAGATTTATCGAAACATTGGCCGATCACTTTATTTTTACGAGTGAGGGCTTTTCTCGAGGGCCAGCCACAAGTCACGCGGTAGGCAGGAAGCGCGGGAGCGCCGACGGATTTAAAAAGTTTCTCGAGCTCTTTTGCGACTCGGTTCAACCATAATTCTCTGTTAGTGTTTTTCATTTTCTCGTTTCCTTTTGTTGTTTACTACTCCTTATAGTGTAGTACACCATGCGACTATTGACAGGGTAAATATCGCACAATACGCGACTATTTAAACCCTTTGCGACAGGAGTCACACTTTATGTTGATAAATGAACTATGCCCGTGTTAAAGTCGCACCAGGTACGACAACCCGAGGCTATTCGATGGGATGGAAAACACTCCGCCAGGCGAGGCGAGAAAGCGGGCTCACCGCCCAGGCGGCGGCCACGGCCGCCGGCTGTGATCGAGCGACACTTTACCGGCTAGAAAAGGGCGAGCATTTGCCGACGCGCCGAACCGCCCGCGCATTGTTCGAGCTCTATGGCGGGGCCGTCCCTCTCGGCTTTATTTATGATCCAGATTTTTATCGGGCGCTGGACGCGGCGGCCTGATCCGATTTATCCGACTCGGCGCCCGTGCGTTTTGTGTGCGCCATTTTCTCGGGGAGCGTGAGACTCCCCTGGCGCCGTGGTCGGATTTTTATCCTGGCGTGAGGCCAGGAGGAGCAAACGCTTTGCAGAATTTAACAATCGCGACCGGCGTCGTCCTGGCGCTCGGGATCATCCAAACTATTTTCGTGGTGTACTTGTGAGCGGGCCGAGCGTGATTTACCTCGATCCTCGCGTCCTCGCGTCGATGAAAACCGAGCCCGATCCGGACGCGGCCGTCGAGCCCGTCCCCTATTATTCTAACGAATACGCCCGCGCCCTGGCGGACGCGGCTCGAGGCGGGGCCGAGTTTTTTATTCAGGTCTGCGAGATCAAGGAAACCGGCGTCGGCAAGTTTGTCGGGCTCACAAATTACGGCCGGATTTATCACTATTCATTCGCGACGAAAGCCTGGTCGGAGCCGATCGAGCTCCCCGCCTTTGAAAAATGAGACAGTGGAAAAAAACCGAAGTCCCGCCCGAGCGCGTGTTCCTGTATTTCCACGAACACGCCCGCAAGCTATTTACGATCGAGCACGTCGCCAGCCAGACCAAAATCGCCCGCGTCCTGGTGCGCGAGATCGTCGAACATTTACTCGATCGAGGAAAGCTCGAGGCGATCGAGACCGTGAGCGCGAGAAAGTGGGGCCGGCCTCGAGTGATGTGTCGAGCAATCCATACCGGCCCCGACTCGTTTAAACAGGCCGAATTATTTAGTCGGTTGCTCCCCTGGATGGATACGAGGATCGAGGCGTGAGGTTCATAATCTCCGGCCCCTGGTTGCCGTCGGTTCACCGGCGCGGTTATGTGATCGAACACGGGACGCCTTGCGGCCAGCTCGACGAGCTGATCGTCGTCGGCCATTTTAAGGGCCAGGTCGTATCGCTCCCGGCGACCTGGATTAATCGCGCCCTGGTCTGGTGGCTCGATATTCATTTCGGCGAGACCGACCAGCTCGAGCGCGTCCCGTGAAACTCGCCCGCTGGTTTTGCCACGATTGCACGTTTCGATTTCACGATCCCGATTATTCGCTGGTGAATGTAAAGCTCCCGCTGACCGGCATAATCTCGGACGACGATCCGAGCCTCCCTCGAGGCCAGGTCATCAAATATAAATGTCCGCACTGTGGCTCGAGCAATCTCGGCGGCGCTGCAAACTCCGACCCGTTTACTCCGATCAAGGTTAAACGAAATTGAACCGCGTCCACGTCTACACGTCCCCGATTCAACCGCTCGTTAAATACACCGATCACAACGTCGACCCGCCGCTCGAATTCACAACGCCCGAGCGCAAGGTCTACACGTGCGGACGATGCTATCGCCGGCGCCAGGCCCGGAACCTTTCGATCCAGGTCTATTACGACGCGACTTATATTTTTTGTAACTCCCTGGTCTATCGCCGAGCCGACCGATTCCCGTTTGAATACGGCCGTTTTTGCCCGCTTAAATAGTCCCTAAATAGTCCCGAAAAAATGGGTACTATAGTTATCGCTAATGGGTACTATAGTTATCGATAACCCTGTCGATTTCCGTCGCGCCAGGTGCTACAATTGGCGCTCACTTTGCAGGAGTAGAAAATGCCAGACCCGAAACAGGCCGAGCTCGTCGTCCTGGAATCATCCCACGAGCACAACCAAATTATCGAAACGCGCAACGCCTACGACCTCGAGCCGGCGGATTTCCGCGCCGGCATTAATCGCCGATTCGCGAACCGCCGGACGTTCATAACTAAGATCAATAAACAGCTAATCCCCGGCACCGATTTCGGCGAGATCGTCGTCCAGGGCCGCAAGTGTCCGACGCTGTTTAAACCAGGCGCCGAGAAAATTGCCGGGCTCCTGGGCGTCCGCTCCAGGTGGCCGACGATCGACGAACAAATCGACCGCGTCCAGGGCGGGGCGAATTGCGTTATCCTGAAATGTCAGCTCCTCGACGTCGAGGATCGGATCGTATCCGAGGGCGTCGGGGCCAGGCTAATCGAGACCGACCAGGGCGATCTAAACAAGGCTTTTAAGATGGCCAAAAAGTCGAGCCTGATCGACGCCGTCCTGAATTGCGGCGGCCTCTCCGAGCTCTACTCTCAGGACTTGGAGGATATGCCGCCCGAGGCGCTCCAGGACGAGGCCAGCGCCACGTACTCGAGGAGTCCGAACGATTGGGGCGGGGATACGAACGCGCCCTCGGGGACGTCCCTGGCGACTCATTGCCCGCTCGGCAAACACAAGGGCGACCCGTGGGACAAAGTCCCCGACAGTTATTTGTCCTGGATTATGCACAATATCCTCGACAATAAACCACTAAACGCCCGAGCTCAAAAGGAGCTAGAGGGCCGATCTCTCGAGAGCCAGGAGTCGAGCGACCGCCGAAAGGACGAGGCCGCTCCGGATCACACGGGCGCCGACGGCATCAAATTCGCGCCGCAATCAAAACAGGCCCGGCTCGATATGTTCGCGGCTGCGATCGCGAACGCTCGAACGCTTGACGAGATCAAGTTTATTAAGGAGGATATGCCAGCGGAGCTCGCTCCGGTTTTTCGCGCCTACCTGGCGAAACGATCGGTCGATCTGCGCGACGCTTAATTTTCAATCCGAGGGCGTGAGGCCCAGGAGATAATAATGGATTCAGATACAATCAGAGCTATGGCCACGTCTCAATTAAAGGACATGGTAACGACCGTCTCGGCTTACGACACGACGCTGGACTCGATCGACATAGTCGACGACGAAAGCCACGCGGCCGTCGGCGACCTGGTCAAATACTTGCGAGCGGGAAAGGCGAAACTCGACGACAAACGGAAAAGCCTGGTCGACCCGCTGAACAAGGTCGTCAAAGACATTAACGCCCTATTCAAGCCGACGCGGGACAGGATCGAGGCGTTACTTTTTAAGGCCGCCGGGAAAATGAACGAATACGCCCAGGCCCAGGAGGCAATAAAACACGCCGAGGCCCGAGTGATTCGGGAGGAGGCGGCCAGGGAGGAGGCCGAGGCGAAAGCTCTCGCCGATCGATTGCTCGCCGCCGCCGGCGAGGACGCCGAACCGACGGCCGCCGCCGTGATCGAGGTCGCCGAGAAAAACGTCGCGAAAGCCGAGGAGAAAACGAAATTGACGCTCGCACGGGGCGACGTTTCGACGACCTCTACGCGTAAGGATTGGACGGCTCACGTCGTCGATCTGAAACTCCTCGCGCTCGCTGTCGGCGAGGGCCGGCTCCCGCTCGATTGTATAAAGGAAAGCCAGGCGGGATTAAATAAAGTCAGCCGCGAGACTAAGAAAAATCGGGAGGAGGACGGCGTTAAATTTTTCGCTAACGTGTCCGCGATCGTCAAATGAAAATCAATATTGATTGCAGACCATTCCCGCCTCCCGTGCGGGCCGACTATTGGGCCGGCCTGGTCGACGACGAGCTGTTGATCGTCGACTCCGACCTCGGCAATCGATCCGTTACGAATGACCTCGAGGCCGTGCTCCTCGAGGTATTCCGTCGCCTGGTGCCGTCCGAGATCGATTACGCCGATCTAAAAATTCGCTATCGCGACACGATGGGCGAATGGGATCGGATTATTATCGAGCGCCTCGAGGGATTCGATAGTTCGTTTACGGCCGAGATCGTGAGCGCCAGGAACGAGCCGCCGCCGAACGCTGATTTCCTACAGGCGGCCCGACAATGAGCTCCCCGAAAGCGAACGCCGAGGACGGGAAAAGGCTCTGGAACCTCCTCGACGACGGCCGATTTCACAAAGCGAAAGATATAGATATGGGCTCGCGCATGATCCGCGCCGTTTGCTCGGCCTATCCGACGAAATTTATCTCGACTCAGCAAGGATATAAGCGATTCCCGTCGGCGACCGACGACGAGATCGGGAACGCGATCGCCGATTTAAAGTCTCGCTGTGGCCATTTGACTCGACGCTATACGGCAATGGAAAGAGGTCTCAGAGAACGGCACCAGCCGCCGCTCAATTTGTAGCTATGGACGACGTCGCGTTTAATTGGTTTTGGCAACCGCCCGTCGATGGCCAGCCCGGTTTAATTATGCTCGTCGACGATCACCCTGGCCAGGATCACCCCGAAATCCGATTTGTAACCGAGGCGATCCAGGACGTGATCCGACATATCGAGGC
>Ga0114923_10003715_pt1 | contig 10258 bp, 13 predicted proteins | sample SumtaG_FD_89578 | JGI IMG/M metagenome (GOLD analysis project Ga0114923, IMG submission 89578) | Deep subsurface microbial communities from Indian Ocean to uncover new lineages of life (NeLLi) - Sumatra_00157 metaG | ecosystem: Environmental > Aquatic > Marine > Oceanic > Sediment | place: near...
AATAGGCCCGCCGCCAAGGCCTTTATACCACCGCCAGTTTCTGAACTGGTGCATGGACTTAAAGCCGTATTTGGCAAGTGTAGCCTCATCCATTGCGTACTTGGCAGGCGCCCCAAGGTCCGGGCGGGCAGCACGGTTCCACTGGCCGTTGATAGTGGTTATTCGGCCTAAGATTTTCGCCTCTTTCATCAGTTTCTCGTAGCAGTGGATGTACCGCGGATTACTGCGACGCTGATGACCTATCTGCAGGAGCTTGTCCGTCTCCTTTGCCGCTTCGGCCATTTTGCGGGCACCTTCCAAAGTGTTAGACATCTCTTTTTCACAATAAACGTGCAGACCAGCCTTAAGGCAGGCTATGGTATGTTCAGCATGCCAAAAGTCAGGAGTAGCGATTATTACCGCATCAAGGTCCTTTTCATTGGCGAGCATCTCCTGATAATCAATATAAGCGTTCGGTTCATGTTTATACTTTTTCAGAAGACGCGCAACACGTTTCTGGTTATAAGCTTCCCAGATATCGCAGACCGCTTTGAAGCGAAGTCCCGGTATCTTCAGGCAGGAGTTTAGCAAAACCTGGCCCTGTGCACCGGTTCCAAGCAAAGCCACATTTATATCGTCTCCCTTGGCACCTGCACCCTGACCAAAAGATTTCGACGAAAACATAATCCCCGCCCCTACAGCCGCTGTCGAACGAAGAAAACTGCGTCGGTCTATCCCTTTTTTGCCTTTCTGTTCATTCATTGTATTTCTTCCACCTTTATTCACTTCTATTTCTAAACAGGCTTCGAGATTTCCATCTCATCGAAGCCGTCAACTCTACCCGATTAACATACCAAATATATGGGGTAAACTCAACCGTTTTACAATATTCTCCACCGCTTTTGCCGAAGCTCGGTTTAACCTACCTGCAAAAACAAACCAACACCGAAATCACTTACCGGCCATAAATGCTGTTTAACCAACAGTTTTGAACAGTGGTTTTTAAACTGCAGAGCGATTAAATTTATGCGTTTGTTCCTAGTTTATATAAGTCAAATTATAGAAAGCACTTACAAAAGCACTAAACTAAATTTCCAAAGAACAAATCCTATGTTGAAGGGGTATAAATTAGTGTGGTTAATTAGGCTATACAGGGAAGAATCTAAATTTAAAGGCCGTAAAGTTAAAGTATAAAGCTGAGATGGAACAAAGCTAATACTGTGAGAGGACGTAAAAAAATGGGACTTACAGTGGAACAACGCCTACGTGAGCTCGAAAGAGACAATGTTGTTTTGCACGACACAATAAAGCTGTTACACAACTTGCTCAAGGAGCAAAAAGAGTTGATAAACAGCTATATTGTGCGAAAGATGACTTCAGCAGACACAGCGGGCCACCACAAGGATGAACAGGGAATTACCTGTGACGAAATATACACCTTCATGTGCAAGAAAAAATTTGATGAAATTGACAGAGATATTGAAAGAATGCTCAAGTCAATAGAGAGTTCACGACTTGGCCGAAGGGCTGGATAAAACGGGGCGGCGTTGTAAAATCAACCTGTTGGGAAAATAACTTCAAGGATATTACAGAGTCGGTCTACCGCATCATTAATCTGCGCCGACAAGGCTTGTCCCAATCCAACCTGTGCAGGCTGAATCCCGATAAAATACACAGCAACTTGGGCTTCTTTGCATATCATATCAATAAACAGCCGTGGGCTGAGAGTGTGCGTCGAAATAACAAGCGAGCTTAACTTTTCGGTCTCGAACAGCTTTATCGTCCCCGGCAAAGAGCCGAAATCCACCGCATCAATAATAACCAGGTTTTGCGGTGCTTTTTTTATGATGCTCTGAATGTAGTTTTCCGGCACAGTTGCCGCATCAATCACTTCAACACAGACTTTACCTGCGATTCGTTCACAAACAACAGGGCCGGCCCCGTCATCTCCCTTAAGTGTGTTGCCGATTCCAAGAATGATTGTTTTGGAACCGTGAAGTTTGTTAAGCTGCTCGAATAATTCCTCATCGGTCCCCATAGGCTTTCGGCATGCTCCGGGCGTGTCAAAGGTTTACGATACCGCACAAAAGAACACAGTCAGCAACATTGGCGCTACAATTGAATAGTCAACTGACATTTACACTTGGGGCATAGAATCCGCATAAAATCGCTTGTATCAACCGGTCTTTCCGCCTCTTGCCCCTGCTGTTCGAGTTCAGGGAGTTTTGTGGTAAGTTCCTGCTGTTTGGCAACAAGCAGGGAAGGATTGGTATAGGCCAGCGGACCAAGTTTCTCATAAAGCCAGACAAGATGCTTTTTCGTCCCGATTTTTGCTCCACACTTCTCGCAGAATTGAAGCTCATAATCGAAGGTCTCTATAAAATCGTCTTTGTTCAGAGAGGCCAAATCCCATTTGTTTGAAAGGTTTATGCCATCTGTAGTAGTGCAGTTTTCACTACAGTTGCCGCAGAATATGCATGTATCACATCGAAGGGTAATCTTTCTGGCCGGCGGGTCGGCCTGCTCATCATCTATCATAGTCAACGCTTCGGTCGGACAGACATTTACGCACGCACCACAGCCAATGCAGGAATCAAGGTCAAACTCCGGTTTGCCTCTATACTTTTGAGGAACCTCACAAGGCTCATATGGAAATCGAGTAGTAAAACGCGGAGAAAAGACCGCTATGACGGCTTCTTTCAATTCTCTTAACTTTGGCAAACGCAATTTCAAGCTCCTGTAAAACTTACTTAATTATTACCTTTAATAGTTTTTAGCCTCACATACGAAAGACTTGGAACTATAGTTCAAGACCAACATCACTTACTGTCCTGGCCGTACTTGTCAACCACGCTATCTTTCCACAACGGTACGCCGGACGCATATGCACCCTTGGCAATCGCATGTGCCGCCGTCGGGGAAGTTATCATTATAAAGACGGCACAGATTAGCGCCTTGGCGCTTACCGGCCCATTAGCCGCTATCAACGCCACACCCACAAGAAGCATAACAGTGCCCAGCGTAACACACTTCGTTGCTGCCTGAAGGCGGTTGTACACATCTGGAAAACGCACCAGACCTATACAGCCGAATATATCAAACAGAACTCCAATTGTTATCAGTATGTAACCTATAATATCAGTCATCGAAATTTCTGCCCTCCAAGAATTTTGCCAACGCTATCGTCCCGATCCAGCTCAAAATCGCCCAGGCCAAAGCAACGTTCAGATAGAAACCTTTATTTGTAACCATGCCCATCAACGCACAGAAACCCACTATAACAATACCGAGTATATCGATTGCCACCGTCCGGTCGGGAGCACTCGGCCCCCGGCCTATGCGGTACAAACACAGACCACAACATATAAACAAGCCTATGTAAAATAATGTTATCATTATTAACCTCTTTCTATTCGAAAATCCTCTCCAAAAACCATTCAAACCTTTGGGCAATGAATTTGGTTGCCTGCTCAACATCAGTAGATTTGACGTTAATCCAGTGAACATACAGAAACCCGTCATCAGTCAAATCCACCGTTAAAGTGCCTGGAGTAAGAGTAATGGAATTCGCCAGGGCCGTAATTCCGGATTCGGTCTTCAGGTTCGTCTTGATTTTGACAATACCCGGTTTTATGGGCATCTGTGGATGAATCGCTCGATAAACAACATCCAGGTTCGCTTTCATCACATAATAAAAGAAGACCGGCAAATAAACCAAAAACCAGAACAGCCGAACCGGTGATACAAACACATAATGCTCTTTAGGCAGTATTTCATGAAACAGAAAAGCAACAACAAGAGAGGCTATAACCCCTGCCGCCATAACCTGAACGTCAATCCTGCCGTCCACAAAAGGCCACGCACCAAGTATCCAGATTATCAACAATACAACAAAATAAATCAGTCGTCTCATGTTTTAATACCTTATGCTTATCACATATTGATTATCTTCGACGAGTATTCCACTCCGCTCATAAGAACTTCTACCGCAGGGTCAAGTATGCTGGCCTTTAACGACGGCACCAGCAACAGCAAACCCATAAAAACACACAAACAGGCCAGGAAAACCATCGCCACCTGCATAGAGCCTTTACTCTCTTTTATCTGTTGAAGATTTTCCGGCAGTTCACCGAGGAAAACGTATCTTTGAACCTTCAAATACATAATTAAAGTGCACACACTTACCAATACGATGACCGCCGCAACCCAGTAGTATTGTGCCTGTATCGCTGCGATTACCAGAATCAGCTTGCTCCAGAATCCACTAAAAGGTGGAATGCCCGCTATCGAAGCCGACGCAATCGTGCACGTCGCACGCGTCACAGGCATTCTCTCAGCCAGTCCGCCCATTTCTTTCATTTGTCTCGTTCCGGTCGCCATTTGAACGGACCCGCTGGTCAAGAACAACAGAGACTTGTAAACAGAGTGGTTGACCAGATGGAACAACCCGCCAAGAAGTGCCAGAGATGCCCACGCCGGATTCCCCTCCCGACTAATTATAAGTCCACCAAGACCGATACCCAGAATTACGTAACCTACCTGACTAATGCTCGAATAAGCCATCAGCCTCTTGATGTCCCACTGGCCTATCGCCATTAATGCCCCCCCTACCATACTCAAAATTCCCAAAGCTATTAGTATCCAGCTCATCGATTCAAAAACACCAAAAACATTGAATACTATGCGCATGAGAGCATAAACACCAAGTGCCTTTATCAGCACACCGGAGAGCATTGCCGAAATCGGAGCCGGCGCCGATGGGTGTGCGTCAGGCAGCCATGCATGGAAGGGAACCAATGCGGCTTTCAAACCAAAACCGGCTATAAACAAACAAAGAGCAAAGCCAAGACCGGGATTCAAGCCCGAGTTCTGGATTGACTCTGAAATATAAGCCATATTGAGCGAACCGGTGTTGCCGTACAAAAGCGCAACGCCGAAAAGAACAAACACCGAGGCAATGCTGCCTAAAACCATATACTTAAATGATGCCTCAAGCTCCTCATGCTCACACCCAAAGCCAACAAGTGCATATGAAGCAATAGAAGCTATTTCGAGAAACACGAACAGGTTGAATATGTCTCCCGAAAGCACCACGCCGTTCATACCTGCAACCATAAGCAGAAACAGGCTCAAGTATTTCGGCTTGGCCGTGTACTGCTCCATATAACGAATGCTGAAAAGCATTGCCGCCGTGCTGACAACACTAATCGCTAAAAGCAAAAGCGAACTCAAACCGTCCAGGACAAGATTAATGCCGAGAGGAATCGACCACTTGCCCACTTCATAAACTTCGAACCTGCCGATAGAGGCAACTGACAGCACAAGCAGCGAAATCGTTGCCAAATTAGCCAGCAACGTCGCAAATGACCTGCATTTCCTGCCAAAACCGCCCAAAATCGGCAGCAAAAACGCTATCGTCAAAGGAATAGCAATAAATACTGGCAGCGGTATGCTCATCCTTTCAATCTCCTTATCTGAGTAATGTCAAATGTGCCGTACCTCTCGTATGTGCGAATACATATCGAAACCATAAGGGCCAGTGAACCCAGGCTTATAACAATTGCGGTAAGCACAAGCGCCTGAGGCAGCGGGTCCACCGAACTGCTGATAAAGCTCCCAAGAAGCTGACCCGTTGCCGGCTCGATATCACTTCTTCCAATCACCGGTGCTATGCCGCCAAAACGGTACCCGAGCATAATTAGAAATATGTTTACGGCGTACTCCATCACCATAACACCGATAACTATCTTGACCATATTCTTCTTGACGACGGCACAATACAGCCCAATCATAAACAGTAAAAAGCATAATGCATAAGCCATTGGCTTTACTCCTCTTTTTTCTCCGACACTTCATGTCTGAATGTCGAAAGAACAAAAATTATCAAAAATAACGATGCCCCAACTTTTATGCCGATAGCAATATTTGACAAAGGAATGGTTCCGGCACTGATAAGATTCAAAGCCTCGCCGGGCAGATACTTTTGATAAAGAAAATTAACAAAAAAGGTTCCGCTAAAAACCAGTCCTAAAATCGCTATAAATATAAACATCAACGCACCAACACAATCAAGCTTAGAGGCAAGTCCCAGAGGAAGACTCTTGAGAACAAACTCCCTGCCGAACGCCAGCATAAGCAAAACATAAGAAGCAGCCAAAATCACGCCGCCCGCAAAACCACCACCGGGCGTAAGATGTCCAAACAAAATAATATAAATCCCGAACAAAAAGATTATCATTTTGACCCATACACTTATGGTCTTAACTATTACCGTCATCCCTTTCATAGGTCTGGTTCCTCCAGCAGCTTCTTTGTCTTTTTTCGCAGTATAACCGTCGCCCCGATAATCGAGGTAAACAGTACGGTAGCCTCGCCCAGCGTGTCGTATGCACGATAATCCAGAATGACCGCCGCAACAATATTTGCTGCTCCGGTATCTCTAAGTCCCTCGCTCAGGTAAGTCTGAGATGCGGCGTTTGGGACCTCGGCAAAAACAGGGTCACCAAAAACAACAGGCAGTGTTGTAAGAACGACTACCCCTACTAATGAAATCGCGATAATTACCACAACTGAAACAACCATGCCAAAGAATTCCCTGTCGCCGCCGATAAATGTCAGGTCACGAGCAATAGTGGCACGTATCAATATAATAAGCCCAAGTATTTCAACCACAATCTGCGTTATCGCAATATCCGGTGCACGTAAAAACAAAAACAGCAGCGAAGCTCCAAAACCAACCGCACCTATACATATTACGGAACTCAAAAGGTTTTTTGTCTCTATTGCGATTACCGCCGCAATCAGTACAAACACAAGCAAAACGTAGAATATGGTCATATCAGATACCTCACCAAATCTTACAAAGCACAAACAAAACCAACAGCAAACCTACAGTGACCCACGTCAGATATGTCAGCAGAATTCCCGAATGCATCGCCTTTAGATAACCTGTCAAAGTCAGCCCCAACCGGCCGCTCTGTTTGTACGGGTCAAAGTGCCCTTTTTCCTGCCCGCTGTAAAGCCCCTTCAAACCGTCCATAGACGAGACTGTTTTATAAAAGTGTGTCCCCGGTATTATCATATCATCGCTGTTTTGAATCTCACCACAGAACCATGTGGGAACCACCCTGACATTCTTCGAAAGTCTGCCGAAAAACCATACTGCCAAACCAAGAAGAACACCAACCACTATCAGTAAAGTTGCCAGTCCGGACTCCCACGTACCGAATATCGCCGTCCCCGGCTCTATACCCAAAGCAGGATAAATAAACTTCTCCAGCGGCACGCGATAAAAAATACCGAAGAAAACACACAAAAATGCAAGTACCATCATTGGAACAGTCTGCAAAGGTGACACTTCCTTGGTTTCCTTTAAATCACTTGGCAATCTCGAAAGAAATACCGAGTGTATAACTTTAACAAATGATGCCAGCGTCAGAGCACTTCCGAACATCGCGGCAAACAGCCACACAGGCCACAAACCTGCGCCTGCGCCGCTTCCGGAAGTCCCCATCTCAATAACACCCTGATAAACCATCCATTTCGAAACAAAACCATTAAATGGCGGTATTCCTGAAATACTCAATGCTGCAATCAAACATGTCGCAAAGGTAATCGACATCTTTCTGCCCAGACCGCCGAGTTTTTCCAACTCCGCGGTACCGGTCGCCTGCTCGACCGCTCCGCCGCAGAGAAACAGACAACACTTATATACAGCGTGGTTCAACATATGAAAAACACCGCCTGCAATACCTACCGGTGTCATCGTCGCAATACCTAAGACCATATAGCCGACCTGGCTTATAGCATGATATGACAACAGCTTCTTGAGATTGTGCTGAACCATTGCCACCATCACAGCTATCAGTATCGTCGCCGCACCTATAATCGCCAAGATAATACTTAAAACTCCTGCCTGAAGCACAAACATACTACGCACAATTATCACAAGAAGATAAATACCTAAAAGCTTGTCTATAGCTGCTGGCAACAATGCCATTACGCTTGCCGGCGCATACTCACCACTTGTGGGAATCCACGTGTGCAGCGGCATCGCGCCAGCTTTGGTGATGGCTGCTATCATAAGCAACAAAAATGCTATAATCGGAAGAGTCGAAGTCGTCACCAGATTGATATCCGATATGACAAATGTGCCGGTAAGTGCCCATACCATTGCTATGCCAAGCAAAAACGCCCCGTCAGATGCGCCTATCATGGCAAAACTCTTCGTCGCAGCAAAATTCGAATTGCGACCGCCAGTTGCAATCATAATGTAAAGTGCCGCGGTAACAATCTCCCAGAAAATCAGCAAAAACAACAAATGGTCCGAAAGAAGTATACCCGCAGTGCCTCCTATCGTCAGCAGTATCGCCCCGTAATATTCATTGGGACGCTTGATTTCCGAAACTGACGAACGCAGGGAATACAGGGTTATTAAAAGCCCAAACCCCATGGCGAACATCAGTATAAATGCACTTAGCGAAGTTACCTTCAGCAAAAGGCTCAGTTCAAAATCACCTATCGTCAAAACCGACCATGAATACTCCCCGGAACCGGACGTGAATATACGTACCGCTAATACGAACATGACAACAGAAATAACCATTGTCACCGCCTTCGAAAGGCCTTTGAGCATGTTCGGCAAAAACAACATCACAAAGCCCACTATCAAAGGCAAAAAGACCGGAACGGTCAACATTGCATCTGTCACATCTTTATCCAATTTCCAGGTCCTCCATCTTCAGTCCCGGGTATCCAAGTTCCTTACTTATACGTGCTGTTTTTTCACGACTAAGCTTTAGAAGTGCATCGTAGTCATGGATTACATTATTGTGCCCGTCCACAACAGCCAATCTCTCGGTACAACTGTAGCAGGGGTCGACCGCCGCCAGCGTCAGTGTAACATCTGCAATCTTCTGGCCAATACAAGAGGCCCTGAATGAAGGCACATTTACATAACTTGGTGCTCTGACTTTGTGCCGAACCGGCCTGTTGCCACCATCGCTGCGAACATAATGGAACGTCTCGCCTCGAGGGGCCTCGGCATGACCACATCCCTCACCAGGAGGTATTTCCTTAACTTCCACCGCAATAGGCCCATCCGGAAGCTTCTCCAACGCCTGCCTTACCATATTTATCGATTCGAATGTCTCCAGAAGACGCACAACCGCCTTGGCGAAAACATCACCTTCAGTCTGAGTTATCACCTTCCAGTCCAAATCACCATACGCCGCATATGGTTCATCACGTCGAACGTCAATCGCAATACCGCTGCCACGCGCCGTCGGACCGGTTACTGCGTAATTTATCGCGTCCTCTTTGCTCAATATCCCCACACCCTTCAGGCGTGCGTGCAAAACAGGGTCGTCAAGAATCGCCTTGGTCAGCATCTCCGTCTTCTTTTCAATAATGTCCAGTTCCTTCAGTATCTCAGGTTTAAGCTCATTGGGAATATCTTCCCGACAACCACCAACACGAACATTGCCATAGTTGTTCCTGTTGCCCGTAATCTCTTCGAGCAAATCAAGCAGCGGCTCGCGGTATTTCCACGCCCACATAAACACCGTATCGTAACCGATAAAATGCCCTGCCAGACCTACCCATAACAGGTGACTGTGAATGCGCTCAAGTTCATTGATAATCGTACGAACATACCTTGCCCGGTCAGGAACCTCAATGTCCGCTATTTCTTCAACCGCCTGGACATAAGCCAACGGATGCGACGCCGAGCAAATCCCGCATATACGAGACACCAGATAGGGTATCTGGTCGAATTGCAGCGATTCGCTTATCTTTTCTATCCCGCGATGGTTATAAGATATCCGAACATTTATATCCGTTACTGTTTCACCATCCACAGTAAGCTGGAAAAATTCCATTTCTTCCTGCAGCGGGTGAAACGGACCAACCGCAATTATTGGTTTTCGTACAGACTCTTTCATTTTTTCACTTCTTTCCTTAACGGATAAACACCTTCCGGCCAATCGTCTGCCAGTATAAGCCGCTCAAGATTGGGGTGGTTTGTAATATCAATCCCCAATATGTCATGTATCTCTCTTTCTATCCACTCGGCAGCAGGCAGAATCGGCGCGATAGATTCAATCGCCGGATTTTCCCGGTCGCGTATGAATGCCTTTAACGTAATTATCAAACCCAGTTTGTCATAAGCATAATGGTACAACACCTCGAAACAATCTTCTGCGTCAATGCCCGAAGCTATCACAAACCTGCACTTTACATCCTCAAACAAAAACTTATTGACCGCATAACTGTTCTCGGA
>Ga0114923_10003716_pt1 | contig 10258 bp, 9 predicted proteins | sample SumtaG_FD_89578 | JGI IMG/M metagenome (GOLD analysis project Ga0114923, IMG submission 89578) | Deep subsurface microbial communities from Indian Ocean to uncover new lineages of life (NeLLi) - Sumatra_00157 metaG | ecosystem: Environmental > Aquatic > Marine > Oceanic > Sediment | place: near...
GAGGACCCATCCGATCTACTTCTTGATATCACACAGGCACTAGAAAAAGCCATAGGCTAATTGACTGGAAAAGAGAGAAGAGGAAACATGTCAGTCCCTGTATACAAGGTTCTACTTGTTGGTGAGCCTAACGTTGGTAAAAGCTCCATGATACGCTGGATGTTGCTTGGCGAATTTGACGAACAGTATACTGCAACGATAGGTGTCGATCTAAGCGCAATAGCAATCAATGTCGATCCAATTACCCCTGTAATTTTGACTGTGATTGATTTGGGTGGGCAAGAAGATTTTGGAGCACTACGTTCCCAATACTATCGTGGAGCGAAATCCGCATTACTTGTATATGATATAAGTAGTAGAACTTCATTTGAATCCCTGAGGGAATGGTACGATGGTATCTGTAAGAATGTTTCAAGCCCTATGGAGAAGTTTCCAGGGTTTCTTATTGGGAACAAAACTGATCTCGAAGCTAAACGGGAAGTGACTTCAGCTGAAGCAAGAGTGTTCGCAGATTCGATAGGTTGGCCCTTTATTGAATGCAGCGCAAAAACGGGTGTAAATGTGAGAGATGTCTTCAACAGAATAGCAAAGGAGCTGTTTTCATTCCATCCTCCACGTAAATTGTGAAGTGCAATATTAATAACCGTCCACGATAAACAATTACCGAGGACCGGCATTCGTAACAAAAGAGATGGCGTATCAAATGATTACAATACAAGAACCCACACGTTACTTACCATTATTCTGGGATGAATTAGAGGAGTTATTGGGTCCGATTCTTCAGCCAATAGTGTCTCCAATTTTCGATGTTTTGCGGGATGAATCATTTAGATCATTAATGCTACAAACAGTTGTCATCTTTGTTGCCATACTTGCTGGAATGATGTATCTAGTTTACGAATTTCCCATCGTTTTCAATTGGATGACTGGTGGAAAAGCTATTACATCCGCAGTGGATGTTCCAAAATCAACATTCACTCCTTCAAAACGTCGTTTAAAGGTTCTATCGCGACAGAAGCAAAAGTCTGCGAAAGCTGAACCAAAACCCAAACCTAGAGTGACTCAATCTCATGGAGTTAGTGTTACATCTGTAGTTACGAAAGAACACGACCACATCGTATTAGCCGTAAAAGTTGCTAACTTATCAGATTTCAATATCGAAATGGTTGTTGTCGATATTGATTTACCATATGGAATCGACATGGCGACTGGAAGCTTTAGAATGACGCGGTTAGGCAAAATCTCATCTGGTGACACCGAAATTGCCCAGTTTCGTTTGAAACTATATGATGGCGATATTTCAAAAATCGAAGGACATGTTGAATTCATGAGTGGGAATCTTGAGATTTCTCAAATGAAAATACCCCCCCCACAGTATGAACCGGTCACATAATTCTCATTCTTTCTTGAAGCTGATTAAGAAAAGATTATCACCGTTACCATCAGCTTTGCATCGGAGCTGACATCCGTATCGCATTAGAAGAAGCTTCACGGTGAATAATTCAAGTCCCAGTTGTGTAAGAGATGGTAATCCCTCTTCTGAAAGATAATTTGCAGCCTCTGGTGATAAAGCTCGACATGAACATGTGACGCTGACGACAAGTGAATCCTCACCAGGATGTGAATTAACGACAATTTTCAAATCTTCAGTTTCTTCTTTCTTGGCAGTATGAATAAACAAACTGAGGAATAGAAGGTCAAGAAGATTATCTGCTTCTACTTTCACATTTTGGTCTACTCCAATTTCAATGGAAAATTCTCTATTCTCCTGAAACTCAGTAGCGTTCTTAGCTGCTTTCAAAAGTGCTCCTCTTAGATCCACAGGACCCATTTCTATATTCTTACTCTGTTTGATTTTGATTAGGTTGATGACTTGACGGTTAACAAGGTTAGCTTCCTTACCCAAGTCAAATGCAGATTGAATAGTGGAAACTCTATCTATGTGTGATTTTTCAGAGAGAAGTTCCAAATATGTAATCATACCTTGGAGAATGTTGCCGATCTTATGGCTCCACATATCAAGATAAAACTCGCTTTCACGTTCAGAAATTTCCAGTTTGCGCGTTCTGTCATCCACTAGTTCATTTAGGATGCTGTGGGGTTCCAGAATCACTGAAACCATCATCGCGATGGCAATAATAAGAAATCCACACCCCATGAGTGTATACCAAACTATTTCCAAAGTTTGTAATGGGTCTGATAATATTCCAAGCAGAACAAGTGAAATGATCCAGATTATCAGTGATAGACTGGATGCCAAGATTATTCGGTCTCCACCTCTGAACCATTCTATCAAATAGCGCATGAATGATATGACAAATGCTACCATCACAATAGCTATCATGAAATACCCTGCAGTAGTAGCACTGAAGAGACCTCCAGTACTCGATGTGTCTGTGCTGATGATTACAACTTCAGGACTTAGAGAGAACCAGAATACAAAAGCTGGGACAATTAACCCTCCCCATATTGAAAATAGCCATTGTCTAGTGCTAACAAGTGGAACCTCACCCTTGAAGGCTCCCGAGAGAACGCTAGGAATTAATGCCATTCCAAAAATAATTGCTATTGATCTGTTTCTCTGTCGATCTGGAAAGGTGCTCAGCCAAATTGCAGAGGATGGATGTGTAAATAGAAATGCGAACGCAATGAAGATTATATCTACGCCAAGAAATCCCAAAACAATGAATCGCAAGTCTGGCTTCTGCATATACGCCACGAATGAATACGTAGCAACAATGCCCCCCAACACTGCTAGAAAGACTGAAGCAAAAATTATCCACACTGCCATTTGCTCAGTTGTAGATATAACCCATACTTCACCGGTGATGAATAAGAGCGCAACAACTGCCAAGATAGCAACGAATGTGCCAAGAATTAATATTTCATCACGTGTAAATTTGCGGGGGACTTGCATGTTTATCACAATTTGTTGAATGGGCGTGTCTGGAATAGAATACCCTGTGAATATCGGTCAATTAAACCTTCTTGGCTGGTCGTACAGGCTATTTCCCTAATGCATTCCGTATCCAGACCCTTCAAGCCTTTGTCCCACATCACCTTTTCCGCGGAACATTCCTGATGATTGTATATATGCCCTGTATTCTTCACCAAATTTCATTGTCAATTCATTATCCTGATATTTAGCTAGAATGAACCACAAAGCGAAAAACACAGGAACAACTGGTATCAATGCCAAGGAACGAAACAGAAGAACACATCCAATGTTCAGATAGATTAAACCCGCACCGACTGGATGTCGAATTTTTGCATATATTCCCTCTCTTGAAAATGAGCTTCTGAATTTAGGACTGATCCGTGATTCCTTATGCTCATGAGCTTGGGATAAATATGTAATAAATTTGAAAGCTAAATAGGTACCGATGAGAACAAAAACTGCATCCCAGAAACCAACACCCATAGTCTGATTATTCATTCCCACTGAAAATATAGTAATGACATTCAACCCTGCCAGTATAGCAGGGAACAAATTGTGTTGTGTAGACAAGTCCGATCCGTAGTCACTCATTTTATGTTACGACCCTCTGAAGCTATATCTGTGTGAAAGCAAATAAAACTTAGCTCGAAAAAGGAGTTTGGAGGGGAGTGGGTACGCATCTCTGCCCAACCACTCCCTTTCCAGGGAGATAGAATTTATCTTTTGTAATAATTTGTGGAGAATTGAACACCTTTCGGAATTCATCTTCATTATTATATTGCATCATCAGCTTAAAAGGTTTGTTAAACACGCTATTATTCCATTATGTATTTTTCACAATAACCTTTTATTAATATAGTTTGCATCGCACACTCAACTTACTAAGTATTGAGTAGCTTACTCAAAAACGAATCCCTTTTCAAGCAGTTTGATTACCAAAGAACTAAGTGAAGGTTTAGGTTGGAGATTCATTCATGAGTTCAGAATTTGATACATACAAAATCTTGATTGCTGGTGATCAAGAATTAGGATTCAGCTTGTGTGCTAGATTTATTGACCGGAAACTCGTTGACCCACGGATGCTTGCTCTTGAATCTTTAGCTGAAGATTGGCCAGAGGATGAGTGGAGGAAGCTCGTTTCCGTATCCCTTGCTGGCAATATTCATACTCTCGAGCTTCATCTTGAACTGCACGGACCTTGGGTTTGGACTCTATATGGAGTAATGGAGCCACGCGATTATTTCCGTAGGTTCGAAGCTGCAATTATCGCTGCAGATCCTCGTCATACTGATTCCTATACGCATCTTCCTAGTTTCATTGAATCAATTGGTGCCCATATTGGTGGGACGATACCAATGATTGTAATCGCAGATACTTCTGAAGGACTTACCAATGATCAGTTGGATAAGGTTGAGGATATGGCGAAACAGCTAGATTTACCATTTGTGAAGGTCAATATTCAGACTGGTGAGAATGTAGAATCGGTTTTCAAGAAGTTGGCGCAGATTATTTGTGAAGAAGAAAACCCATAGGGCCCTGATACTCTGGGCCCTAAGAGGTATTAGAAACCAAACAAGTTGGAGTACTTGTTTTCTAAGTATTCCAAGAATGGTTTTGCAGTTAGCTCTTTTCCAGTGACACGTTTTGCTAGGTCGATTGGATCATAGAGATCAGACATTTTATGAATATTGTCTGCCATCCATTTGATTGGAGGAAGAATATCTCCGGTTGCTAGCGCGCTTTGCCATCCAGGAATATCTGTATTCAATTTATCGTACCACATACCATCAAAGACGTTCCCTAATGCATAGCTGGGAAAATAACCAAAATAACCATACGACCAATGGATGTCTTGCAAAACTCCCTCAGAATCATCGTTTATTTTGATTCCTAAGTATTCTTCATATTTCTGATTCCAAACCTCAGGAAGCTCTGAAACTTCGATCTTGCCTGCTAAAAGTTCTCGTTCAATTTCAAATCTAATAATTACATGCAGTGAATATGTGACCTCATCTGCTTCGACTCGTATTTTTGAAGGTGTTACTAGATTCAATCCTTTAACGAATTGCTCCATCTTGATATCTGAAAGCACGTTATTTGTAGTGGAATTCAATTTAGGGAAATAATATTCCCAGAATTCTATTGATCGCCCAATCATATTCTCAATGAATCGGGATTGGGATTCATGAATTCCGCTGCTTGATGAACTTCCGATTGCTCTGTACTTGAATTCAGGATCTAGATTTTGGTTATAGAGGGCATGACCCGCTTCATGCAAAATTGTTGTTACCGCTGATGAAAAATTATCTTCGTGGTACTTGATTGTGATTCTCACATCGTCATACTTTCCTATCGTGAAAGGATGCTCCACTTCGTCAATTCTACCTCCGGCTTTGTCGGTGGTAGTATCATATCCAACGAGAGTGCAAAGGTCAGTTGCTAGTTTTCTTTGAATTTCAATAGGGACTTTGCGTTTTAGGAAACTTGTGTCCAAGCCCGTAGTTGCATCAGCGCACTTTTGAGTTAAAGGCACTAATCCATCTCTTAGTTCTTTGAATACTCTAGAGATTTCATCTGCAGTCATTCCCCTTTCAAAATCGTCTATTAGTGTATCATAAATTGTTGAAGTTCCCTTGACCTCTTTCAAGACTTCTGCTCTTTCTATTGATAGTTCAACTGTTTTCTGTAGTTCTGGCTCGAACATCTTCCAGTCTTTTGCAGCTTTTGCCTTTTTCCAAGTATCAACCGCGATTGCCCGTTGTTTTGCAAGAGCAGCTACTAATTTCTCAGGAACCTTAGTCGATTCATCATACCATTTTCGAGTAAGATAGATTTCTCTCTGGTCCACATATTCTAGATTACCCTTCTCTTTTTCTGCTGCAGAAATTAACTTCCCTCTTTCAGAATCAGTGCTCATCCTGTGAACTATTTGGCTTAGAACTCCAAGTTGTTCACTACGAAGTCCAATCCCTCGCGGAGGCATATAGGTTTCCAAATCCCATTGGGCTACTCCACCAAGAGAACCTAATGTAATAATTTCTTTAGTTTTCAGTAAAAGTTCTTCAAAAGCTGTCATTATAACACCCAACATTTTGGCTAAAGCGAGGAAAAATCAACCAGAATCAGTTATCACTCTTGCGGAGTACGTATATCTAACGATCAAGATTGACGGTACCAAGTTATTTATATCGATTCCACCACGGCAACACGCTATTAGACTCTAGACATGGGGTACGTAAAATCAGTGACCGAATCTGAAGATGATAATGCTCCTCAAGAAGTTGATGATCCTTTTGAGGAACCCGGATTTTTTGGAGGCATAATGAGGGCGTTAGAGCTCACACAAGGTGTAGAGATTGCCCGAAGATACCTCGCGATGAATGCATTCGATGGTGCACTTACAATGTTGGGATTGATTCTTGGAGGATTGATTTCGATGGCAACTCTCGGTGCAGAAACCGTATTTAATACAACACTATTAGCAGCTATGGGTACAAGTATGGCTATGGCGATTTCTGGGTTCAGTGGTTCATATCTAACTGAGAGTGCAGAACGAGAACGTGAGGTTGAAGAAATAGGGAAAGCTATGCTAAGCGATATTAGCAACTCAATATATGCGAAGGCGTCGCGGACTACATCTATTGTAGTGGCCATCGTCGATGGTTTATCTCCCGCTGCTGCAGCTCTTATTATTATCTCACCTCTTATGATGGTACCCTTTGGAATCTTTGACTATTATTCAGCATTTTACATGGCGATTGCATTAACCATGCTTTTGCTCTTCGCTCTGGGATTATTCCTCGGGAAGGTTTCCGGAAAGAGCATGTGGGGATATGCGGCAAAGACACTATTTGCTGGAATCTTGACTGCTGTATTTATCTTCGTCATTTCAATCGTTACCGGTGGTGGGCATTAATGCTAGAACCTCTCCCGCGAAAGAAATTCGCTTTCTTGCCAACTCCCGTACATAGGATGAACAATCTTGCAGATACATTGAATATTGAAAACTTGTGGATTAAACGAGATGACCTTACTGGGATTTCTGCAGGTGGCAATAAAACACGAAAGCTCGAATATGTTGTTGGCGATGCGATAGAAAAAGGCGCAGACACTTTGGTAACAGTAGGTGCTGTGCAAAGCAACCATTGCAGACAAACCGCTGCGGTTGCTGCATTGACTGGGATGCGTTGCATTTTACTTCTTGCAGGAGCGGAACCTGACATTTACAATGGTAATCTCCTCTACTGTAAACTAATGGGTGCTGAGATAACATTTCACCGTGAAGACACCTTCATGAGTCTAAATGAACGGCTAGGTACTGTAACCGAAACATTGGAAGATTTCGGTTTGACACCTTATGCAATCCCTGCAGGAGCTGCGACCCCTCTGGGTTCTATCTCATATGCTGGCGCTATGACTGAATTGAAGAAACAGATGTTTGAATTTGATTTCTCACCTGATAGGATTGTCGTATCCTCTAGCACAGGCGGAACCCTTGCAGGTCTTATTGTCGGAGCTGAGATTGAAGGTATTGAAGCTGAAATCATAGGTGTTAGCCCAAGTGATGATGCAACTACAGCATCAGAGCGTGTTCTTGAACTTATTACAAGAATGCAGGAAGAATATCCTACATGGGTACCAGAATTCACACCTTCGATTAATATTGATGACCAATTTGTTGGTGAAGGTTACGGAATAATGGATTCCGGAGTTCGCATGGCCATTGAGCTGTTTGCAAAGAACGAAGGAATACTTCTTGATCCAGTATACTCTGGGAAAGCTGGTCTTGCTTTAATTCGAATGGCACTAGCTGGAGATATCAGTTCTGATTCAACTACTCTCTTCTGGCACACAGGAGGCGCACCTGCGTTATCTGCGTACGCAAAAGAACTAAGTGAATAATATTAGTCACAATAGCACCGATGAAAAATCCGCGTAGTTTTAATATACTTCAAATATACCTAATTCTAGAAATATGGGGGCATAATTTCTAATGGCACAAGATAAAGAATCTCTACAATTTGCGGTATCGTTTGAAGAACGCTTAGCTGCGGCCACCGATGAAAAGGTGAATATTGTAGTCAAGGAGCAATATCGCGAAGCTTTTGATATTCTCTCTGACTGTGAGAATGCAGGACTCATCCCGGGAATAATAGGACCACCTGGTGTTGGGAAAACTTTGATCCTCAGGGCTTATGCTCAGAGAAGCAAACGCAGCTTTGCGTGGATCACCGGTGACGAAGGAGTCCGTCCAAGTCACTTGATAGGTTCATTCAATCCAGCGCTTGTCTTAAAGAAGGGTTTCAACTTGGAATCATTTGAACCTGGTCCACTTCTCAAGGCAATGGTCAATGGCGGGGTATTCGGACTTAACGAATGTAATCGTCTGCCGGAATACGTCCAGAACTCGTTACTGGAACCATTTGAGGAAATGACTGCAAACGTTCAACGTCTTGGACGTATTAAAGCGCATGAAGACTTCTTTCCAGTAATTACGATGAACCCTGAGGAAATGGCTGGAGCTCATAGACTGAGCGAAGCGTTAAGAGACCGTATAAGAGTCTGGATCAGATTAGGTTACCCCAGAAAGGAAACTGAAATTGAGATTGTCAAGATGAATGCGCCCGAGTACAATCTTACAGATAATACACTAGAAACGATTTACGGACTGGTTTCATCTACTCGGGCAAGTACGGATATTGAGATCCCTGCATCAATTCGGGCAGGCATTTCGATTGCTCGTTTATCTGCTCAAATGACCAAGAGAAAGAAGGAGAAGGTAATCACTCATTCAACAATTTCAACGGCAGCAACCTATGTGTTAACAGGAGCTCTGAGATTCAGACCCGGAATTGATCCGTTACCTGCTGTCAATAATCTTGTTAGAAGAGTGTTAGGTTCATCAAAGGGGAGTTAGATATCTTGGCGGTAATTCCCAAGATTTCCCCTATCCCCAGTAACGTACCTCCTTTCGCTCACGAGTTTGTACGACGCATGAGAAATTCAGATGAGGTCAAATCGCATCCAAGTATAAGACAAACGCAAGCAATTCCAAAATTGCTTTCAGCTCGCTTTTTCAGAAATGGTGGGTTGGTTCTTGATGATTTCATTGATGCTGCGGTTTTCACATCTTTTCCTCCAGACCAGAAAATTGCTCGACTAATAGCAGAAGAGATTCTATTGGGTATTACTAAGAAGAAGAGCGAACCTCCCAAACCGAAACAAACAGCTAAGATTACAACAATTTCTGTGAAGAAAGATCCGCTACAGGCTGTTATGGAACAGATAAAACGAGAGCAGGAACTTGCAAAAACAATACAGAAGGATAAGGTGGAAGCTGGTTTTGAGTACTTGCAGGACATTAGAAAGCGAGAGGATAAGAAACTGTACCATGCTGCTCTAGATTACTTGGTAGAGGGTGATGTCGTACTAAGAGGAATTACAAGTGATAGTGAGCTCACAGAACATGCATCAAAAGAACTACTTGAGAAGCTGGGTGGTTTATCTTCCCAGGATATTGCTAATTCACAAACATTAGGGGTTCTAGACAATGTCTGCGAATCAGATGCTTCTGCTGCAGAACAACTTGCTGCAAAGTCATTAAGAGGTGACAGTGGGATAAAGAAACAATTCACGTCCTTAGCATCAAGAGACCCTGCCACCGCTGCAAAAGCATTGAAGCTCATGGAAGAAATGGGTTCACAATCAAAGGCGCAATTGAAAGCGTTAGATAAAGAATTGCAAAAATCATTGAAAGACCTTAGTGAAGCTACAAAATACTCGCAGCAATTAGGACGTAAACCTGGCAATCTACAGCAATTAGTAGATGATGCTGCTACAAAGTTTGATTTGAGTGATTCAATGGAATTTGCAAAGAGCATCCAACAACATACGGGACAAGATATCTCAAAGGATGTAATGGATGCATATGATGAACAATATGATTCAGGCTCACGGAAAAATATCGACATGAAACAACTTGCCGATAATGCAATGAATACTGAAAGCTGGAAAAATCTAGTAGATAAAGTAACCAAAGACATCATTGACGATGCTAAGGCTCGTTCATCTCCCTCGGATTATTTGAGACAGAAACTCAAAGAAAGTTCAATGATGAAAGAAACTCTCCCTGATCAAGCTATCAAGAAAAAATGGGACGAAATGATGCAGAAGATTGCAGATGAAACTGTTGGAACATCACCAACCAAAGTACATCTTAGACAAACAGTTCGTGCATGTTCAAGCATGGGTACAGTACCCTCTCCCGAAGCCATAAGGAAAGCTGGAGAAAAGCTTGGAATGACTGAAGATGAGATTCTA
>Ga0114923_10003717_pt1 | contig 10255 bp, 9 predicted proteins | sample SumtaG_FD_89578 | JGI IMG/M metagenome (GOLD analysis project Ga0114923, IMG submission 89578) | Deep subsurface microbial communities from Indian Ocean to uncover new lineages of life (NeLLi) - Sumatra_00157 metaG | ecosystem: Environmental > Aquatic > Marine > Oceanic > Sediment | place: near...
TAGCGCCTGTTATTTTTCTGCATGCGCCAAAAATATATCTTGCTGTTGTTTTAAAATCTTTAGATTCCAGGACGATTCTTGCGCTTTTCAAAAGCATTTTATTTATTAATGCTTCTTTGTTACTCTCTTTATAAAGCTGTTTATAACGCTCTTTGCTTTTTATTATAACTTTCTCTTTTTCCTTTAAATTTGAAATATCAATAGTTACACTTAAGCCGCCTGTAATTTTTCCATTTTCACCAAAGATTGGATGAACTGTTAATAATGCGGGAAAGTACTTACCGGATTTCCTTATAAATATTGTTTCTTCACGATAATATTTTTCTCCTTTTTCTAGCGATATTAATACAGATTTTCCTTCTCCCTGATATTCAATCGGCCTGAGTATTTTAACAGGTTTATCTATGATTTCTTCTTTTTTGTATCCAAACATTTTTTCTGCGCCAGGGCTAAAGTCTGTTATTTTTAAGCTTTGTTCATCAAAATTTGTCATAATAAAAGAAATGTTATCTGCTGCGTGATATATTGCTTCTATGAATTCTTTCTGCTCCTCTGCTTTTTTCTGATTTGTTATATCACGGGCCAGAGCGATAAATTGTTTTTTATTTTTATCTATAAAAGCCTGTAACTTAACTTCAACAGGAAATACAGTACCGTCTTTTCTTCTATGTTTTCCGGATAATGTAAGTGGTGCTTTATCCATTTTTTTCCATATTTCTTTTAGTTCTTCAAGGCTAGGGCCAATCTCAAAATCAATAATATTAAGTTTAAGCAGTTCTTCACGTGAATAGCCGAGGCTTCTGCATGCTTCCTTATTTACATTTATAAATTCACCGTTTTCATCATGAACAAATATTGCATCAGATGCTATATCAAAGAGCATTCTATATCTGTTTTCTTCTGTTTTATCCGTCATGTTTTTATAAAGTTAATTAAATGCTGCATTTTCTATTATATTCTTTTTTTAAATTTACATACTAAATGGTAGTGTTTTGCTTTTTTGAATTCAAGAGATAAATGATTAATTATAAAAACATTATTTATTATACTGTTTAGAGCAATAAATTAATTAAGTAATTTTAGCAATTTTGCGAATCGCTTCTCACTTTTGCGTATAGATGCTTTAGCTATCTGCTTAAACTTCACTAAAACCGGTAAAATTCAAATTGGCATAAAAATTGCAATATAAATCATATATACATTTGGAGGTGTATCATGTTGAATGCGAATAAAAAAAGATTTTGTCTGGCAGTATTAATTATTTTAATGATTTTACCTGCTTATTCTGAAGGATTGCATAAAATTGCTATTCTGGATTTTAATCTGGAAGGAGTTACAGGTGATGAGATGAAAATATATGTTTATCTGTTAACTCAATCTTTAAATAATCCAGAAACAGTCGAGGTTTTAGAAATCAATGAACAGAACAGAATTATTCAGGAGAAAAATCTGTCTATGGATTCTATGGATTATAATAGAACAATTGCTGTAATCGGCGAAGAATTATCTGTTGATGCTGTTATCACTGGATCTATAATTATTATTGAAAATAAGTATATTATTACAGCAAAAATGATAAATGTAGAAACTTTTGTTGTATTGAGTGCAGTTACTATGGTTTATTCAAATTACGATGGGCTTTTAATTAATGTATGCGATATTGCAGATCTTCTTGCAGCAGGTTTAAAAGATATAACAAATAATGATCGGCAGACTATTGTGCAGGAAAGGGATACACCAAATGCAAATGGAAACTGGATCTCGATAGATGAGGGAGAAGCTGTTCATGAAAGCATTGATGATGAATGGTATAATAAGGAGCCGGCTGGAAAAAAAAGATACTTTGGTATTTTTATTGGCGGGCCTGGAATATTAGGTATTCAACTGGAAATTGATAATTTTTATGTATTTGCCAGCGGTTCTGTAATGTTCCCTTTTGTATTTGAAGGACAGTGGAAAATCTTTGCTGCAGGAATAGGCCCGAGTTTTTATATAAATAGAGATAAAACCTGGAAATTTGATATATTTTTTGCAGCAACTCTGGATATTGCTGATAGGCATTTTCAGTATCTGGAAAATGGAAGATGGGAGAATGATACATATAAAGATATAAATTTAGGTCTTGGAGGAGGATTTGGTTTTCATTATAATAATCCCAATGGTTTTACACTGGCTTTTAAAGCTCCAATTATTGGAGCATATTTAGATCTTGTTGATTCAGAGCAATATGGAGATTACCCTAATTCACAGGATTTTGTCGGTTATTACCTTTCTTTTTTAGCCGGGATTCCCTGTGTTAGTGTAGGCTATAGGTTTTAAAATTTTAACGGCGCAGGTTATCCTGCACTTATTTTTTGACAAACAATCAATTCAAAAATATTCATTATAATTACTTCCTAAGGATTATAAAAAATGTGATAATAAAATTCATGAGATTTTTCACTTTTACTTTAATTACAAACTGTAAAAAGTGCGGGCAGCCAATACCTTTAAATGGCCCATTACGTAAAGTAATTTGTGAGCACTGTTTAAATGAAATAAAACTTGAATCAATAAAATGGACAGAGCAGGTTGCCTGGACTGCTATGCGGGGTGGAAATCTACTAAGGTTAAGTTCCTATAATTGTACTGGATTAAAAACAAAGCATTCTTTATGTCCAAAGTGCGAAAAAGAAATAATCTTTAATAAAAATCTTCTTGGAAAGGATACTGTAATCAGTTGTTCTCATTGTGCAGAAAAAGTAAAAACATTTCCTGCACCAGACTGGCTAAAAGAAGAATTAAACATGGTTGTGCAGGTTATTAGTACAGCAAGAGAATCCAGAGTACCACAAAATGCTTCCATACTTAAGCCAGATCAGAAAGCAGTTAAGCCGATCCTGTTTTTATGTCCTGGCTGTGGTGCTACACTTAAGGTCCTTTCAGAAACGAGCCGTTTAATGCCCTGTGGACATTGTAATTCCGAGGTATATCTTCCGGATATTATCTGGAAACGCCTTCACCCTATTAGTATAGTAATCCCATGGACAATTATATATGAGGGTAGAAAGGTGTTTAATAAAAAATGCCCGTCAGCTGATTTATTAATGTAATAGGTTTTTCTTATATTGATGATAGATTCGAAAGATAAGCTTATCATTTATGAAACACCCCATTTATCTACAAGAATATGGTATTCAGTATAAGCTTCATTTGAACCGGGCCTTTTTGATTCTCCATCTATTTTTACAACTGTACCATACACTTTTATTTTTCCGGTACAAGATATTTGATCCTTACTGTAAATTACAATCTGATCATTATTTATATCGAAATAATATATCTTGTTATAATTTTCTATATATCCAATTAGATGCTGCCATGGCATTTCAGATATTGTACCTTCTACCACAACTTTTTTACGAGCAAAATTTTTCAAATCAAATGGGTCGAATATTTTTTTGTATTCATTCATTTTTTTCTCTTCTTACTATAGTATAATCTATAAGTGAATTAGCTAAAAGAGATTTTTTTAAGTAAAGAAGTAAATATTCTAATATTAAGCCTTAGTGCTTTTATAAGAATAAAAGTAATACAATGATAGTCAAATAATACGAATAAAGGAAATAAAATTGAGAAAAGAATTACCGGCTATTCAGTTTTAAACTTACTTACTCCTTCACCTAACTGTTCAACATTTTGAATAATATTATTTACAGATTGATCCAGATTCTGCATAGAAGATGAAATATTAGTATTACCTTCAGAAATACTATATATATTTTCCAACACATCCGAAGATATATTTTTTACAGATTGTGTGGCAATATTAATAATTTCCACTCCGCTATTCATTTCATTAGAGCTGGCTTTTACCTTAATAGAAATATCTTTTAATTCATTAATAGCTTTTATTGTTTCGTCTGTTCCTATAGTAAGTTCAGTCATAGTATCAGATATTTCTGTAAGAGCATCTGTTACAGTTTTTACTTCCAGTTCAATTTGCGAGAATACCTTAAATGTTTGCTCAGCTTCTGATGAAAGTTCCACAATCCTTTGAACAGTTGATTTTAAAGTATCTTCTATAGTTTTTGCATTTTGTGCAGATGTTTCAGCCAATTTACGTATTTCTTCTGCTACAACAGCAAAGCCCTTACCCACTTTGCCAGCATGAGCAGCTTCTATAGCTGCATTCATCGATAGGAGATTAGTCTGGCTTGAAATACTATTTATGATATCCACTGTTTCCAGCACTACATCAACTTCCATAGAAAAATTCAGTATCTTTTCATTTATTATTGTAATTCGTTCCTTACCAGCCTGAGTAGTTTTTAAAAGATTTTGAGCTGCTGATTTACGCTCTTCACTTATTACTGATACATTATTTATAGAAGCAACCATTTGTTCTGTTGCTGCAGAAGATTCCTCAACTGATACTGTTTGAGATGATATTAAATTATTAAGGGAATGTATATTTCCTGTAATTTCTTTTACACTTGAAAAAGAATTATTTGCATCTGTATTTAATTTAGCTATCTGCTCCTTTATTGTTTCTGTGATTAGAGATATCTGTTTAAAAGCTGAATTTATTTCAGTTGACCTTTGTTGTAGTTGTTCTTTTACAGAACTGCTTTTATTAACAGATTCTTTAATATTGGTAGTTATTTTCCTGAGATTCTCAATAGCATTATTGTAATCATTAGATAATGTGCCGATTTCATCATTCGTTTTAATTAAAACCTTGTGATTTAATTCTCCGGCAGCTACTTTATGTGTAACATATGCCATATTATTAATATTTTTTATTATAGACCGTGTACTTAGGAAGTTGATAATAAATCCAGACACGGAAATAAAAATTATGATATAAAAAATTACTAAAACCCTGGTTGTATTATTATTAATTGTATCTATAAATTGGAATTCAATTTTATGAACTAAATGATTAACATTTTCAATCTCCATGTTTACATTTTCTTTATATTGCACAATTTCCTGTAATTTATTTTCTCCATCTTCTAATCTTTGTTCTGAAAGGATTGCTCCAACAGAAAGAAGCTGTTTATACAATATTTCGTATTCAGTTCTTAAGCTTTTATAATGAGAAATTAAATCTTGCCCCATTTCACCTTTAATGTAATTATTAATTATGTCTATAATCTGTGAATATACATTATGAAATTCCATAGATGCTTCTGCTGCGTTTTGGATTCTATCCAGATTCCTAAGTACCGCGGATTCTAAAATACTACTTTTTACTTTTTCTATACTGAGTTCTAATTGATGAGTTAAACTTATTAATTTATTTAGATAAACAGTCATACCTGATGTAGAATCATTAATTTTAGTTAAACTTATTAAATTAAAAATACTCCCTAAAATAAGCATTACAAGAAAAATACATATAATAAATATTGATTTATGTTTTAATTTCATATGTTGTCCTTTACTCCACTGCTATAAAATTTTCTCCATTTACTATTATGGCAATACCATCATAACCAATTGTATGCTGAACTAAACCGCATGCAATTCTTCATCCTTTAAATCCCGCGAGCAGGTTTCAATATCAAATGGTCCATTAATAAATTATATTTTATTTTTGAATAATTGCAAATAAATATTTTCAAATCTGATAGAACAGAATAAAGCTTTATGAAATGTCTCTTATATTTTTTAGAGTTTTAAAACTAATCACAGCTATATTTTAATAAAATTAAACCGCAGAAAAAGACAAAGCAGGCGATAAGTAATAATTTCTGTATAGATCAATCTTCTAATTTGCAGTGAACAGGTATTCTCACCTTTACAGGAACCGGTGTATTTCCTATATATGCGGGTGTAAATTGGGCACTGTTAAACATCTCTATTACTGCTTCATCAAATCCGAAACCTGCTTCTTCTATTACTGTGCATTCAATAACTTCACCATACTCACTTAGAAGAATTTCCACAGTTACTGTTGCCTCTGTAATATTGTTTCTCCGGGCAGTTCGGGGGAAAATGAAGTCCGGCTTTTCTATTAGCGCAGGTTTTGTATCCACTATGCTTAAAGAATAATATTCCGTATTATCTGAATTCAGAGAGCTCTCTATACTGCTACCTGAGATGTTTTGGGAATTTGTTTCCTGTTCCGGTAAAGCATCTTTAGTATTGTCCGGATCCGCAACTATGAAGTTTTCTAAAACAGTATCCTCTTCGCTTTTAATTTCTCTATTTATAATTTCTGTCTGATTTTCCTGTGCATTTGAATTTACAGGTGCGGATACTTTTTTCGGCTGATTATTTAAAAGTACCGCATTGATGATTTTATACTGATATGGTTCCTCTTCATCCTCTATAAAATTATTGTTTAAAGGCAGAAATGTAAAAAGAATCAAGATATGAAGAATAATAGAAATGATTACTGCAAAATTGGTTTTTTTCATAGTTATTCATCTGCTCTATCTGTTAGGAGTACAATATTATAAATATCAGATTCCTGAATAATCTTTAGCACATTGCTTATATATTCATAATCTGTATCTTTATCCGCATAAATTCCAATGCTAACCTGTTTATATGCATTAAATAAATATGACTGTAATTGGTCTATTGTAATCGGATTATCGCCCGCAAATATTTCTCCATTGCTGTTTACTGTAAGTAAAAATAAACTTTCGGGATATGCTTTAACAGAGTAATTAAAATCCGGCAGGATGACCTGATCTTCAGATTTAACATTTACAATTATAATTAAAAATATCAGCAGAAGAAAAGCTATATCCGACATGGCTATTAAACCTATATGTTTCTTTTTTTCCTTAAATTGTATTTTCATTGTCCCTCTGTAATCTTTATTGGTACAGGATTTTTATTCTCAAAGGTTATGGAAAAGGATGTGCCTCCGGATAATTTGGCTGTTTCTAAAACAGATAGAACTTCCTGATACTTTATTCCCGAAGCTGCATTTATTATTATAGTTTTTGGTTTTGCCTGATTAAGTTTTTCATAAATTACAGTCTCTATAAAGTCACTGCTGATTAGTTCATTGTTAATCATGTAATTGCCGGTTTCAATAATATCAATATATAAAACATCAGTAATTTCTACGGTTTCCGGTTCTTTATCGGGGAAGATAAGGTCCAGGCCGTACTCGGTCATAAAAACTGCAGCAATCAAAAAGAAAATAATTAGCAGAAAGGAAATATCTGTCATTGCACCGGATAGATCATTTAAGTTTTTTTTATAAAGTGTTCTAATTTTCATTTTATATAATGCTTGCGTATTGTATTGGTTACCCGCTCTTCTATAGTATGAGCCCGGGATTTAAAATAAAAACTAAAAATCCTTTCTGCAGACATACATATAACAGCAACAATAAGGCCGAAACCTGTTGTAATTAAGGCTTGTGATATTCCGCCGGCAACATGGTTTATCGAGATCTTATCCAGTTCGGCAATAGTCTGAAATGATGCTATCATTCCGGAGACTGTGCCTATAAATCCTAATAACGGCGCTATTGCTGATATAGCAGATAAGACCTCTATATTTTTCATGAATTTATCAAATACCAGCTGAATTTCATCTTCAAGTACACAGTTAAAATCATTCTTATCGAGTTTAAAAACGGAAGTATCTATATTATTAAAACCGGAAATATCCTTTTTTCTATCGAGAAAGAGGAGTAAAAGGCCTGTTTTCTTCTGGAAAAAAAATAAGCTTATTATCCGTTCTATTATAATTGCAACAGCAATAATTGAAAGTATTAAAATTGGCCACATGAACGGGCCGCCTGCAATAAATATATCTAATATGTTCATATAGCCAATATAATACCTGTATAATCAAATTTTGTGTATAGTTTTTTTAAAAAAGCAATTTGCACCCAAAGGGCATAATAACGATGTTAAAGAAAACTGATATCTCAGGCTGCAAAACATACGCACAGGGCACAAGACTCTATCGATGCAGACAGAATCAAGCTATATAACGTATTTTGAGATATTATTATTATGTTCTGACACTAAAATGGTGCAGACGTGCATCGATAGCGTATTTTTCCGCCTGATTGCAATATTATTTTTTTAAAACCGTAAAATGCTTCTTTTGGTGAGGGGAAGTAATAGAAGGGCGGATCTATACTGAAAGTTATTAAGATTTTTAATATTTCATTCAGATTTTACAATATTTCACATTAATTTCGGTGTGAATATTTTAAATTGCTATATTTTTATACTATTGGGCACGGATTAAGAAAAAAGTAAACTCAGGTTCAGCCATTTCCGGTTCATATGGCATTACCTGTAAATGATTATCATCTATAATAATAATAATAACCTGATCTCCGCTCGAACCGGATTCCGAATCCACATTTTCCACGATTATCCTATTACCTTCTGTTGAAACAATTTTTATTGCTGTTGTTTCTGTTTGAACTTCTCCATACATATCAGTAGAAATAGACATTTCATTTTCTGTAAACTCAAATATCGTGCTTCCCAACATATCTATCATCATTTGTTCCATTTCCGGCATTCCCTGTGTAGCTTCTGCAAACATCTCTGACTGCATAAAAGCTTCAACATCAAAATTCCAGAATCCGAGTATTTTGGATTTATAGAGGTCCGGAATAAGGGTCACATCAGAAAAAGTATTCTGTGTAAATATTGTTAGCATTATTAATAGTAATATAATTATTTTTTTGTTCATTTAATTCTCCTAATATTTAGCAAAGTAGCTCGTATTATTCTAAAAATCAAGTTCTGTTAAGACTTAATAATTTTAACTTCATTATTATCTGATAGTACAGCTTTTATCCTGCTGTTCCTGCTTATTTTTCCGGCAATAAATTCCTGTGATATTACATTTTCCAGCCGGCGTTCAATTTCTCTTTTTAAGGGCCTTGCTCCGAATGTTTCTGAATAACCGCTTTCAACTAAAAAATCTTTTACATTATCATCTACTGTTAATTCAATATTATGTTCTTTAAGCCCGTCTGCTAATTTGCTAAGTTCTAGTTCTACTATTTTTTTTATATGTTTTTTTGAAAGAGAATGGAAAACTATCAAATCATCCAGCCTGTTAATAAATTCCGGCTTAAAAATCTTTTTTACCTCTGCCATTACAGCTTTCTTTGTATCTTCATATCCCTGTTCACCGTTTGCGTGTACAAAACCAATATGCTTAAATTCCTTTGACAGTAAGGGGCTGCCTATATTGGAAGTTCCTATAATTAGAGTATTAATAAATGATACTTCCAGGCCCTGGCCATCTGTAAGTTTTCCTTCGTCTAAAATTTGCAGCAGTAAATTGTAGATATCCGGGTGAGCCTTTTCTATTTCGTCAAGCAGAATTACAGAATACGGATTTTTTCTTACCATTTCTGTAAGCTGTCCGCCCTCACCATAACCAATGTATCCCGGAGGCGCGCCTATCATTCTGGAGACTGTATGCTTTTCCTGATATTCGGACATATCTATCCGAATTATCCTGTTTTCACTGTCCATTAAAAACGCGGCAAGTGCTTTTGCCAGTTCTGTTTTTCCGACGCCTGTTGGGCCCAGGAAGAGAAAACTTCCAATTGGCCGCCTCTGAATTTTTATTCTTGCTCTATTTCGCCTTATTGCATTGCAAACCGCGGAAACAGCCTGTTCCTGTGAAATAATTCTCTTATGAATGTGCTCCTCCATTTTGAGGAGCTTCTCTGCTTCATTTTCTACAAGCCGTTTTAAAGGTATGCCTGTTATATCTGATATTACATTTGCAATGTCATCTTCTTCTACTTTTATTTCCTTTTTTGTGCGTTCTTTCTGCCATTTCTCTTTACTCATCTTAATTTTATCATCTATAATCAGTATTTTCTGCTGGAGTTCTGCTACAATTTTAAAGTCTTTTTTGTTAAATGCTTCTGTCTGAAGTTTTTCAAGCTTCTGTTTTTCAGATTCTACTTTCTGTAGTTCCGGAGGAATATATATCTGTGAAAGGTGTTTTCTGGCTCCTGCCTCATCAATTATATCTATTGCTTTGTCCGGCAAATACCGTTCAGAAATGTATCTGTCTGATAATTTAACAGCAGATTCGATTGCTTCATCTGTATAAATTACAGAATGATGGTTTTGATAAGTATGTTCCAATCCATGCAGTATATCGATTGCTTCTTCTATCGAAGGTTCTTCAACTTTTAAAATCTGGAGCCGTCTTGCCAGTGCTTTGTCTTTTTCTACATACCTTTTATATTCTTCCCGAGTTGTTGCCCCGATGCACTGAAGCTGTCCGTGCGCCCGTGCCGGCTTAA
>Ga0114923_10003718_pt1 | contig 10255 bp, 12 predicted proteins | sample SumtaG_FD_89578 | JGI IMG/M metagenome (GOLD analysis project Ga0114923, IMG submission 89578) | Deep subsurface microbial communities from Indian Ocean to uncover new lineages of life (NeLLi) - Sumatra_00157 metaG | ecosystem: Environmental > Aquatic > Marine > Oceanic > Sediment | place: near...
ATATCATAAACCCTGAAGTGGCGGTTGTTGCCGGCCCCTTTTCCTTGCAGGGAGAGTATTTTCATCTATTTGCAGATTCAGATAAAACGGATGACCCCAGGTTTTGGGGTTTCTATTTATACGGAAGCTATTTTGTTACCGGAGAACACCGAAATTATGACAGATCAACGGGAATTTTTTCTGGAATAAAGCCAGACCGCAATTTCCACTTCTTTGAAGGAGGGTGGGGGGCCCTTGAGGTCGCGTTGAGGCTCTCCTACGTGGATTTAAATGGGGGGAGCATTAGAGGGGGAAAGGAATATGATCTCACCGCAGGTTTGAACTGGTATCTTAATGAGAATGCCCGGTTTATGTTAAACTATGTTCGGGCTGAGGCCAAAAACCGGGAAATACCCCCTTCAATTGAAGATGGCACCGCAAATATTTTACAGGTTCGCTTCCAGATTACCTTTTAAATCGCTTCAAAAATGAGTGAGTGTGCTATGTACTTCTTTTCAGGCAGATGAGTCCCAGAAATGCGACAACGAGCCCTGCTATAATGTACCATATGGAGGCTTGAGTCCTGGAGTACTCCTCCACGACAAAAAAAAGAAAGGTAAAAAACGCCCAGGCAATACCTAAACCCAATAAGATGAAGCCAATCGCTTTCAGAAGTACCCCCTTCTGATGTTTCGCTATACATGGTCAGTCTGGGGGAGTTAAGACACCGGGGATTGCGAATTATTATATGTAATTAAGTTTGGGAGTATCACTCCAAATCCCGAAATTGTCTACTTTTTGCGAAACCGCCCAAAATTGAGTAAGCATATTGTTGGTGGGCCGTGCGACAGCCGAACTCGCGACCAACGGATTAAAAGTCTATTTGAATGGCCAATGTTTTCAGCCGCTTATAACAATTTCAACTACTTACTTAAATAAATCATTGCAGAATCATGCTGTATTATCAATGTCTACTTTCCCCACCTTGACTTTCAACCTCCGCTGCTATAGGCTCTTGGACAAGAAAGGTGAAGGGTTTTTAATTCTGAGGAGTCCGTGTGCGGTGAGGCAGAAAATCAAAATCGGTACCTTGACTATTGAGGCGGGCGGTCCGTTTTTTCTGATTGCGGGGCCCTGTGTTATTGAAGACGAGGACATCACCTTGGAGATTGCCGGTTTCCTGAAAGAGACAGGCGAAAAGCTGCAAATCCCGATTATCTTTAAGGCCTCTTACGACAAGGCCAACCGGACCTCTTTGGAATCTTTCAGGGGGCCCGGCATGGACAGGGGTCTTGAAATATTACAGAAAGTCAAGGATACCACAGGGCTGCCGGTCCTTTCAGATGTTCACCAAACAGGTGATGTAGAGAAGGCTGCAGAGATCCTTGATGTGATTCAGGTACCTGCATTTCTGTGCAGACAGACCGATTTGATATTAGCGGTAGCCCGGTCGGGACTGCCCATTAATATTAAGAAAGGACAATTTATTTCCCCCAGGGACATGGGCCCGACCATTGAAAAAGCGACATCCACCGGAAATAGCAATATAATTATTACGGAGAGGGGTACCTTTTTCGGTTATAATAATTTGGTGGTTGATATGAGGTCCATTGCCATAATGAAAGGGTTTGGCTTCCCCGTTGTATTTGACGCCACCCACAGTGTGCAGCTCCCGGGTGGTGACGGAACCCGTTCAGGAGGAGAGCGGGAATTTGTGACCCATCTTTCCAAGGCCGCTGTTGCTGCCGGGGCGGACGGGGTTTTTATGGAAATTCATCCAGACCCTGATTCAGCCTTGTGCGATGGACCTAATTCCTTGCCTCTCCATGAAGTGGAATCGTTGCTGTGCATGTTAAAAGATATCCATGGCCTCGTAAGATCCTGATCCCCATCATCATCTTTGCACGGACACCCTTCCGGTTTAAGTTTTCTGCGTCAGATTCATTGTGACAGCTCATTTGGTTTAGAGATTCAGGTCTTGATTTGCCCTTCGAAGGGGTTATGAGGTAATTGGATGAAAGAGAAGGCTGCCAGTATCAAATTGTTGATTCTGGATGTTGACGGCGTGTTGACGGATGGTCGCATCACCATGAACGAAAGAGGCGAAGAGGTCAAATCGTTTGATGTAAAAGACGGCCTTGGATTGAAGATGCTTATGTCCACGGGGGTAGAGGTTGTTATCATCACAGGGCGAAAATCAATGGTGGTGGAACATCGCGCGAAGGAACTCGGTATTGACGAAGTATGGCAGGGCTTTAAAGATAAAGGGGCGCTGAGCAGAAAGATAATTGGAGAGAAAGGGCTCGAAAAAAATGAGGTATGCTGCATTGGTGATGATCTTCCAGATCTGGCAATGTTTATGGAGGCAGGTCTCAGGATAGCGGTTGCTGATGGCGTGGAGGAGGTTCGTGAAGAAGCCGATTTTGTTACAAAGAAAAAGGGGGGATACGGGGCTGTGAGGGAGGCGTGCGAATGGATATTGAAGAGCAAGGGGGCGTGGTCCAAAATTGGCTTTACAGATCAAAGCGGGGGTTGATATAGTACTGTCTCTATGAGAATCCTCTTGAAGAGACATTGGCCCCTTTTAGGATTAGGGGCGTTGCTGGTTTTAGTTGCCTTTTACCTTGCAAAATCGGGAAAAGATCTTGTAAAGACGACTGCCCTTTTGAGAAATATTGCATCCGGCGTGGGGCTCGAACTCAAGGACGTCCACTATCGCCAGGATGATCCTGATGAAAAGGTAAAATGGGTTCTTGATGCCGAAGAGGTCCGGTTTTCCGAAGATAAGAAGACTATACGGTTTTTTAATTTTAAATTCAGGATAGAACCCGAGGGAAAACCCTGGTTTAAACTCACCGGGAAAAAAGGAAATTACTTAAAAGATTCAGGAAAAATTGAGCTGTGGGGCAATTTGGAAGGGTTTTACGGCAATAAATATAAGATCTTTACGGAGTATGTGCTGATAAACGAAAAGCTCGGATATTTAAAGACAGAAAAACCTGTTAAGATAATAGGCCCGTTTTTTAATGTGAAAGGGAGGGGCCTTTTTGCAGATATGACAGAGGAAAAAATTAAAGTATTATCAGACGTTACCACCATAATAAATAAGGAGCCTGCGATCCGATGAGAGAACTGAGATATGTTTTATTGTTATTTTTTTCTGCCCTGTTGTCACTGACCATTTGGTTGCATCCTGCACAATCTGCAAGCTTGGACAAACAGGCCAAAAAGGGTGTATCAAAACCGATAGTGATAAATTCCAAGACCCTGGAAGCAGATAATAAGAAAAAGACAGTGACATTTAAAACTGATGTAAAAGCTCAGATGGAGAATTTCACAGTATACTGCAACAAAATGGTGGTCTACTATGAAGAGGCGCCTGAAAAGAATGAAAAGAAGGGATCCGGAGAAGGTACTAAAATAGACAAGATAGTTGCAACTGGTGATGTGAAAATTGTCCGCGCCGAGGGCGGGGTTGCAACCGGACAAAAGGCTGTGTACTATCAACTGGACGAAAAATTGGTCCTTACGGGGAAACCGGTTGTGAAGCAGAAAAATAATTTCGTTGAGGGGGATCGAATAACGCTTTTTCTAAAAGAGGACCGAAGTGTTGTAGAAAGTTTGAAAGATAAAAAAGTCAGGGCGGTTATTTTTCCCGGGCGAGAGAAGGGGCAGGGCCTTGACCGTGGTAAATGAAATGCTCCAGGCAGAAGGCCTGGTAAAAATTTACAGCGGAAAGCGGGTTGTAGATCGCGTAAACATAGAGGTTAAACGACAGGAAATTGTAGGTCTTCTTGGTCCGAACGGGGCAGGCAAGACCACTACTTTTTATATGGTGGTAGGTCTGGCGCATCCTGATGAGGGGGTGATCTTTTTAGACGGCAAAGATATCACCCATGATCCCATGTACCGCAGGGCCAGGAAAGGAATCAGTTATCTCGCCCAGGAGCCCTCAGTATTCAGAAAGTTAACTGTAGAGCAGAACTTGCTTGCAATCCTGGAGATCTTGGATGTCCCTTCCCATAAAAGAAAATCACGCATTGAAGAAGCTTTGACAGAACTCGGTATTGACCATTTGGCTAAACAGAAGGCCATATCCCTTTCCGGAGGAGAGCGGCGCAGGCTGGAAATAACCAGGGCACTTATTACAGATCCAAGATTTATGCTTTTAGATGAACCCTTTGCAGGGATTGACCCGCTTGCCATAAATGATATCCAGCAGATAATCAAACAGTTGCGGGAACGGGGTCTTGGTATCATAATTTCTGACCATAATGTCAGAGAAACATTAAGCGCATGTGACAGGGCTTATATTATAAACCAGGGCAAAATCATCGAAGAAGGCCCCCCAGACAATATCGTTAAGAGCAAAATTGCCCGGAGTGTTTATCTCGGAGACGACTTTAATTTATGAATTCGTTATGGCATTAGAACTAAGACAATCATTAAGCCTTACCCAGCAGCTTGTCATGACCCCCCAGCTGCAGCAGGCTATTAAACTCCTCCAGCTCTCAAGGCTGGAACTCCTTGAAACCATCTCCCAGGAAATGGAGGAGAACCCTGTATTGGAAGAGAGTGCAGATGGGGAATCTGAGCAGGATGATAGTACAGATGTGAAATCTGAGCAGGATCAGGGAAGCGATACGGAAAAAGATGAAGCGGCCGAAGAACCTCCTCCTGCGCTCCCCGAAGTGACTGTAGAAGAGCGGGCCCGCGATGATGTGGACTGGGAGGCCTATCTTACAGAATATAATACCGGTTGGGCTGAACCCCAATACGAGGAACGTGATGCCCCGTCCTTTGAAAATATTACCGATACCAAGACAAATCTTTCCTCGCACCTCATCTGGCAGCTCAATATGAGCAGCATGAATGAGGTACAGCAAGATATTGGAATCCACATTATAGGAAATTTAGATGAAAATGGATATTTAGATATTCCTTTGGAAGAAATCTCACAGGTTACAGGACATCCCCTTGAAAAAGTGATTGAAACTCTGCCTTTGATTCAGACCTTCGATCCAGTGGGTGTGGCAGCCCGGGATGCCCGGGAATCCCTGCTCATTCAGGCCAGATTTCAAAATCTTGGGGGTTCCATGGTAGAAACAATCATTATGGACCACCTGAAGAACCTGGAAGATAAGAGATACAACCGGATTGCTGCGAGTCTTTCGGTCTCTCTCGAGGAGGTTATTGCTGCAGTATCAGTTATTAAGGGGCTGGATCCGAGACCTGGCAGGGTATACTTGAATGAGGAGATCATCTACATCACACCCGATATTTATGTCTTCAAAGTGGGTGATGATTATGAAATTGTGCAGAATGAAGACGGGTTGCCCAAATTAAGGATAAATAGTTATTATAAGAAACTTTTGCAGAACAAAGGCGCTTTATCGGAGGACACAAATGAGTACATTCAGGAAAAGCTGAGGTCCGCAGCCTGGCTGATAAAGAGTATCAACCAGCGTCAAAGGACCTTATTCCGGGTAACAGAGAGTATTGTCAATTTTCAGAGAGAATTTCTTGACAAGGGCATTACTCATCTCAAGCCACTCGTCCTTCGTAACGTGGCTGAAGACATCGAAATGCACGAGTCAACTGTCAGCAGGGTAACCACAAACAAATATGTTTATACCCCGCAAGGTCTTTTTGAGCTTAAATTCTTTTTTAACAGTTCTATCAGGAGGCTTGACGGAGACGACCTTGCATCTGAAAGCGTAAAAGAACATATTCGCAATATCATAAAAAATGAAGACAAAGCCAAGCCCCACAGCGATAAAGAGATTGAAAAAATGATGAAGCGACTTAATATTAACGTTGCTCGTCGTACAGTTGCTAAATATCGAGAGTCAATGGCAATCCTTCCGTCGAGAAAGCGCAAGGATCCGTTGCTGAAGTTGACCTCATTAAAAATGTGACGTATTGGAATGTGTCGTTTTTATGGGAATTTGGAGGTTATTCTTAGGATGACCCTGGTCATGCTTCGAACAGGGTAAGCCTTTGACAAACGGGCATCTATTGCCTTACACTTACCATCTGGAGGAAGCCTTATGGATATTACGGTAACATTCAGACACACAGAGCCCATAGAGAGTCTAAGGACATACGCAGAGGAGAAAGTGTCGAAGATTGAGAAATACTTAGACGTCCCCCTGGATGCCCACATTGTACTGACAGTTGAAAAATTTAGACATATGGCCGACGTGTCTCTCAGAGTAAACGGAACCCCAATAAAAGCGGTTGAAGAGACTGGGGACATGTATTCGGCCATTGACCAGGTTATGGATAAGATTGAGAACCGGGTCAAGAAACATATCTCCAAGATAAGAAACCATCGACAGGAAAACGCAAAGGGTGAATCAGATTCAGCTAACGATGAGGAAAATGATACCACTGATGCAGTTCAGGATGGGCCAGTAATTGAAGTGGAAGAAATGGTTGCCAAACCTATGGATCCGGAAGAGGCAGCCATGCAGCTCAATTTGTTGAAACAGGATTTCCTGGTCTTTAGAAATGCCAAATCAAGAGAAATTAATGTTATTTACAATCTGGCCAACGGCAATCTAGGATTGATCATGCCAGGTTGATTAATGTCAGAACAAAATATCATGTTCTGACTCCGGACCGCAAATTTTGTAATAATTGCCAGTAAAAAATATTTTTGCTGGCGCATCATTATTTGACTATCTGGTTTATGCGATGAAACTTTCTGACATTATAGAAATTGATAATATTGTACCTGAGCTTAGCGCTAAGGATAAAAAGGGCGTTTTGGGAGAATTAGCTGAAGTCATTTCTACGCATGATCCAAGCATTGACAAAGGGCTGATTGTCAAGGTCCTTGTGGAGAGGGAGCAACTTGGGAGCACGGGCATAGGTGACGGTGTTGCTATTCCCCACGGCAAGCTAAACTGTGTCAGGCATCCTATTATATCATTCGGGAGGAGTAAAGAGGGTCTCGATTTCGACTCTATGGATGGGCAGCCTGCTTATCTCTTCTTCCTTCTTTTAGCCCCTGAGAATTCATCCAGTGTTCATTTGCAGGTTCTGACCAGGATAGCGAGAATTCTGAAAAACAGCGCTTTCCGGAAAGAACTGATGCGGGCCCAGACTAAAGAAGAGCTTTACGAAACGATTATTCAAGCGGATGGAGAGGCTTAATTGATACCCATGTAAAAAGACCTTTTTACATGGATTCAGGAATTTCGGGATTGAGGGATTGCGAATTATTGTGAATGGTTAGGCCTAAGGGCGTTGCTCTAAATCCTAAAGTTTTCGACTTTTTACTAAAGCATCATAATTATTCTTGATTATTCCTGCAGGAATAGTCGAAATTCTTTCTAATGAGGTTTAAATACTCAACGAGGTTTGTATTTTGCCGATGATTGGATTGTTAATCATATCTCACTGCGATCTGGGAAAGGAATTTCTCAATGCCGCTGAACTTATTATGGGAAGGCTCGAAGCAGCTGATTCTATTTCCATTACCCAGACGACGGAGAGCAAAGAAATACTGAATGAGATTTCCGAAAAGATAAATGCCCTGGATCAGGGGCAGGGAGTCTTGGTGCTTACCGATATGTTTGGCGGCACCCCTTCCAATTTAAGCCTTTCCTTCCTAAATGAGGAGATGGTCGAGGTATTGACAGGAGTTAACCTCCCGATGGTTATTTCCGTTGCCAAGGACCGGGATCGTCTGACCTTAAGTGATTTAGGTGAAAAGGCCCAGCAGGCAGGTAAACAGAGCATCACTTTAGCCGGAAAATTACTGAAGACCACATGAGTTCCCTTGTAGAAGTAACCGGGGATAATTTTCCGACATTTCAGTGGGATATATTAGAGATTGAAAGGACCTCTTTCCCTTCCCCATGGGATTTGAACTCTTTTTCAAGTGAGATCGGTCGATCGATTTCTCACCTTTGGACACTCTTGATTGATGAAGTATTAAAGGGATATATCTGCTTTTGGATTTTTGCTAATGAGACCCATTTGATGAATATAGCTGTTCATCCCGAATGGCGAGGGAAGGGATTGGGGGAGGGGCTATTGTGTAAAATGATTGAAGTTGGAATTTCTAAAGGGGCCAAAACTGCATGGCTGGAGGTCAGACCCTCAAATCTCGTGGCGAGGTCTCTTTATGAGAAGGCAGGTTTTAAGGAGGTGGGGTTTAGGCCTCGTTATTATAAAGAAACGAATGAGGACGCTATTATTATGTCCTTGCCTCTTTTGAGTGCCTAATCCAGGATCAAGACAAGATATAACAATAAGGAGGTAAGAGATGTCTTTAAAAGTGGGCATAAACGGCTTTGGGCGTATCGGCAGGATGATTTTCAGGGCAGGTATCAATAATCCCGCAATTGAATTTGTGGGCATAAATGATCTCACTGACCCTGCAACTTTAGCCCATCTCTTAAAATACGACTCCGTGCATGGCGTTCTTGGCGCCGAGGTTTCAGCCACTGATAATACCCTTATTGTTGACGGGAAAGAAATTGAGATATCCTCAGAAAGGGACCCAGCGAATCTGCCGTGGAACGATCTCGGTGTTGAAACTGTATTTGAGTGCACCGGACTTTTTAGAGACAAGGAGACGGCTTCCGGGCATTTAGCTGCCGGTGCCAAAAAGGTGATCATTTCAGCGCCGGCCAAAGGAGTTGATCTCACGGTGGTGATGGGGGTAAATCAGAACGAATACGATGCCTCTGAACATCATATTGTTTCCAACGCCTCATGCACAACCAACTGTCTTGCTCCTCCCTGCAAGGTGCTCTTAGATCATTTCGGGATCAAAAAGGGATTGATGACAACGACCCATGCTTACACCGGGGATCAGCGAATCCTGGATTTCCCGCACAAGGATTTAAGGAGAGCGAGGGCCGCGGCGCTTTCCATGATACCGACTACGACCGGGGCAGCAAAAGCCGTAGCCCTGGTTCTTCCGCAATTAGAGGGTAAATTAAACGGAATGGCCATCCGTGTGCCCACCCCTAATGTGTCGGTTGTAGACCTTGTTGTACAGTTGGAAAAACCGGCCACGGCCGAAGAAATCAACAATGCAATGAAAGAGGCTGCAGGAACCTATCTCAAAGGGATCTTGGCCTTCAGCGAAGAGCCCCTGGTTTCCATTGATTTCAATGGGACCGCTGTTTCGTCTACCATAGACGGGCTTTCCACCATGGCCATTGGTGGGGATATGGTCAAGATCCTGGCCTGGTATGATAATGAGTTTGGGTACTCTAACCGGATGGTAGATCTGGCTGTTTTTATGGCCGATAATTAACGCCCACGTAAAAAGTCCTTTTTACATGGATTAAGGAATTTAGGGTTCCGGGAATTTGGAATTATAAGCAATTGACCCTGAAAGTTTTACCCAAATCCCGTAATGGGACAGGAATTGACAATCCCTCAATTCCTTAATTCACAATTCCGGCTTGTCCGCCTATGGCGGGTTTATCGGGGTTAGGTAAATTAACAAATGTTTGAAAGAAAACCGATGGTTGCCGGCAATTGGAAGATGAATCTGAGCCTTAGTGGTTCAGTTGAACTCGTTAAGACTGTAGCGGATGGGATTAGGGGTGTTGAAGAGGTGGATGTTTTAGTAGCGCCTCCCTTCACCCATATGGCTCATGTCAGAAAAGCCATAGGAAATTCCAAGATCTTTCTATCCGGACAAAATATGCACTGGGAAGCGAGTGGGGCTTACACAGGGGAGATATCTGGAAGGATGCTTCAAGAGGCAACATGTACCCATGTGATTTTAGGCCATTCTGAAAGACGCCTTATTTTTGGAGAAACCAGTGAAAATATTGATCTAAAGGTCAAGGCCGCAACATTCCTGGGCCTGATTCCCATTGTGTGTATCGGGGAGACGCTTGAGCAACGAGAGGCCGATCAGACCTTCGAGGTTATTAAAGAGCAACTTGATTTGTCGTTACATAACTTTAAGGCGGATGAATTGATGCGGCCTTCCACTATCCTTGCATACGAGCCTGTATGGGCTATCGGAACCGGCCGCACTGCGACACCCGGTCAGGCCCAGGAAGTTCATCAATTTATCCGCGAATGGATAGAGAAAAACTTCAATACAGGGTCTGCGGCTCAGGTACGGATTCTCTACGGCGGCAGTGTAAAGCCTGAAAATATTGTCGATCTAATGTCAAAACCGGATATCGATGGGGCACTCGTGGGTGGTGCGAGCCTAAAGGGAGATTCATTCGCTCAGATCATTCGTTATAAAGAGGCGTAAAGGATCAGTTTTTTATTGCAAAAAAAAATC
>Ga0114923_10003719_pt1 | contig 10254 bp, 10 predicted proteins | sample SumtaG_FD_89578 | JGI IMG/M metagenome (GOLD analysis project Ga0114923, IMG submission 89578) | Deep subsurface microbial communities from Indian Ocean to uncover new lineages of life (NeLLi) - Sumatra_00157 metaG | ecosystem: Environmental > Aquatic > Marine > Oceanic > Sediment | place: near...
AATATAAAGAACACCGTTTCGAACAAACCATTCAAAACCACTATCATCTGCAATATACCTTATGAAATCATAAACAGTATCATTTAAATTAAACGTTAGCTGTCTATATTCAAAATCTATTACTTTAATAGGATGTGTTTCAAATTGAACTTTTAATATATTATTACCTTCTAATACATCAATCAAAACCTGTTCTGTTGTTCTATTTTTATCATATTTCAAACTCTGAATATTATAATCAACTAGAGGAGTATTTAAAATTTGAGTATCTTTTGAAATACCATATAAAACATACATCTTTTCTTTAAGATCAAATCTTATATCTCTAACAACATATTGTCTTTGGAAAAATCTTTTTGAATTATTATAAAGACTAATATCTAAATTAACTGCTCCAAAGTCATAATTATCTATATTTTTCTTCATATACCAAAGTATATAATCTCCAACTCCATATATACTAGTAAATACAACGACATTATCATCATACCTAGATCCCCAGCGAGGATAATTACCAACAACACTTACTGTTTTGTTATAATCATCAGTTTCATAAAACCTTATTTTCCATCCTGTTTTACCCAAGTGCGAACAACTCCTCTTTGTTTGATGTTGATAAATTAACTAAATCATCTTCTGAACTTATAGAATCATACTGTCCCATTATTAATCTTTCTTCATTATAATCTCCAACAGTTTGTTTATTAAGATTAATACCAAATGTCATAGCTGTATTAAGCTCCACAGAATTTGTATTTGTTAACACAAATGTTCTATAAAACAACATAGCAAGAGAGAATCCAAAATCAGTCATTAAATCAATTTTTCTTAACTTTCTTGTAACTACATCTTCCTCATCTTCAGTATAATACCAAATCTCTTCAAATTCAGTAGTTCCAGGAATTTCTTGATTTAAAACACCAAATATAAATCTTGTAGTTGGTAGATATTTCCTAAAGAATAGTGTATATTCTATTACATTCATTCCAAGATCAACTGATTCTCTATAATCATAAGTTTCTATAAACATATTGTTATAAACCCTATCTGTTGTGACTACAGGAAACGTTAAGTGTTTCTCCTCAACACCATCTTCAATATCACCTTCATCAATCTTAGTCCACGGTGTTACTCTAATTTCAGCTTGTGGTACTGTTTCAGCTTGTGTTGAAAATTTTAAAGTTTTTAAATTATTTTTTAGATTTCTAGCAAACATATCGTGTGTCGTTGCTTGTCCGTATAAAAATAAAAAGTCTAATATAGTTAAGAATAAATAACGGTTAGGTCCCCAAGCTTTACCAACTATACGTAATGTTTGATCTCCACCCTCTTGATGAGCTAAAAATATTCCTCCTCTGGATCTATATTTCAAAACCCTATCAGATATAGCGTGACTCTTCTCTGTTACAGTTCCTAATGCAAAACCACCAATAACAGCAGATGGTTTAATTCTATGCTCGTTTCCAAAATAATATGTCCATAATGTTCCCATTATAGAAACTATATTCGCTCCCATATTAGTAACGAAACCTAACTCATAACTTCCTCGTAAAGCTAATTCTGTTCTTATAGTATGTAACATATGAGCAGAAGTTGCTGCAGTTAAACCACTTATAGCTACAGAACCAGCTGATATTTGTTCTTCAGTAACATACTCATTAACACCTCTAAATATAATATCACTCATGCTGTTATCCCCCACACTCCTAAAGAGAATGATTGTGCAATATCTTGTGCTTCTATATTATAATATACATCATCTTGATTTGCAGGATCAACACCAGTTTTCCAACTCCTTTCATCTATTGCAATACCTAGATTATCTCTTAATCTCCAAGCAGTATTAATCATCAAATCTAATATAGCATACGCTTTACTATCTGTAGTAGGATTTGCACCAAAGAAATCTGTTGCTTTATCTGTTGTTGCGTAATTTCTAAACACTTTAGGTCTTCTGTAAGTTCTACATAATATTGAACATCTAATAACATCTTTTCCATCAACTATACGATCTTCAAAAGAAAATGTCTCTATAAAAATATTCGGAATTATAACGTGTCTACTAACAAATGGAAAAGTTCTGTGAAATTCATAACTAGGTTTTTGTAAATTTGGATCATATGCAGTTAATTCACTTACTTTACCTCTTAATTCAGCAATAGTAGTATCTAAAGGAACTGGAAGATTTTTTATCTCTTTGACTTCACCTTTTCCATAGAGAAAAAGTCTCCAAAGTGACATTAAAGTAAAAACTAACTCATTTGGTAATATCAAACATTCGATTACAACAGCATCTAAAGAACCTTCTTGATTAGCTAAGAAAATTGAACCAGTAGCTCTGAATTTCAACACTTTACCAGATCTAGCTATTTCTATTTCTTGTACATGTGCAAGTGGATAACCACCTATCGCACATCCAAAAGTATATGGGAATTCTCCAGAAGCTTGAGCTATAGCATTCCATCCTAAAAAATCAGCTCCAGCTCCAAAATATGTTCCTATCTCAATAAAAAACTCACGATTAGTTAGAATTTTCCCTTGATCTCTTAAATTTCTATAATTATTAACTACTCTAGTCAGTAGAGTTTCGTCTTCAGATGTTGAGTGTGGAGGTAATGGATCAGAAATTGGTATAACCATACCGACATCATGTGTTTGAACTATAATAGCTAACATTTTAGCTTCGTCAGCTTCTAATAATTGATTAAAAATCCTATTAACATCAACAGGATTACCAATATCCCTCATTAGTTCTAGTAGTTTTGTCATATAAGTTTTACCAGCGAGATCCTTTCTCTTTACCTTCGCTGCTAATACTAACGCATCTGCTTTCTTTTCTTTATAAGTAGCTCGATCCATATACTTAATTATTCTCTGACTTGCCCACATAGTATTATATGACCGTCTTCCTTCTAAATAACCTATAGCTTTAGATATTTCACTCATTATTTATCACCAGGAAAATCTTTTCCTATTATTGGACCTTCCCCAATCTTTTTAATCTCTTTAATTTGCTTGTCATACCTTGCTTTAGCGTTATCATCTGCTGTTTTAAAGAATTCTTTAGTTGCAGATATAACATTTTTTTCAAGTGCTTTAGCTTCATCTTCTGCTACTTCTTGAACTACATCTGCTACTTTTTCAGAAAATTCTTCTGTTGATGCATCAATTAATTCCTTCGGAAACTTTTGCATTGCTCTTAAAGGTGGCAAAACAGTGACATTTCCTTCTAACCCTTTCTGTCTAGCTCTCTTTATAGCATCTTCTGTCAGTTGTTCTCCAATTAAAGCTACATTACTTTTTCCATATTTTTGTTTCACACGTTTCTCTAATTGATCTATATCACCTTTTTCTATTATTTTCTTAATTTCAAGACCAACCCCTCCTTTATGGCGAAGTGGAATTATTGTAAGACCAAATAGTTTTCTCAAAGCTCCTAATTTTTCTAATTCAACATCTACCTTATCAGCTCCTTCAGTAGCTTTAACTGTCCAGTCATATGTATCCTTAACTATTCTATCTAGATCTTTTTTTAACTCTTCATCAACTGTTTTACCCATTCTTTCTTCTATTTCTTCTGGAGTAGGTTTTTTATAAACAGCTTTGTATATTTTATCATATATTTCTTTTACCTTATCTGGATCTTTCAGAGCTTTAACAATAGCTCCACTAAGTACATCAGAACTATCACGTACAGTTAATCCAAATGCCTCTCTAAGATTCCTATTTGACGTTGCATCTTTTATATCTCTAAGTTCACGTGATAAATCATTTCTTTCGAATTTAATCTGCTTAAGAAGTAAAGCCTCCCATCGAGTTAAACCCATATCAAGTGTTTTCTGTATTTCAGGTAGTTCCAAAGCATCTTTTTTAACATGATATAGACTTTTTTGAGATTCAAATGGAATTCCTTGCTCTTTTATTATATCTTCTATTTTATCTTGATAAATTGATTCTGGTGTAACTTTAGTAATAGCTCTCCAATGTTTTAGACCTATTTTTCTATCTGATTGTGATTCTTTAATTAAATGATCCAATACAGTAATAGCTTCTTCTACTTTATATGGTGGAAGATCTGTAATATCATCGTATATATCTTGAATTGTTTCTCTTACTCCTTCCATAGATGCACCCATTACAGTTCTAAGTTCTGCAGTAGTTTTAACACCAGCTTCTCTTTTAAGAGTTTTAAGTTTAGGTGTCTTCAAAATCTTCTCAACAATATCTTCAGCAAACTCATCAAGATCGTGTAAAAGAGTACCAGCAATAGCTCTCATTCGTTTAGGTTGCTGTTTAGTCGGCATTCTTGTAGGTCTTAACCATTTAACAATATCTTTTATAACTTTTACATCTCTTTTTACAGTAATAAGATCCTTCTTTAAGAACATAAAACCAGCTCCTATTCTACCACCTTTAGCTCCAACTATAGTCTTAAGTTGTTTTCTTAGTTTATCTAAATTTCCACCCTCTTTTATCGTAAGAGAGATAACTAAATCATCCACTGTCGTACTCATCTAAATCAACTCCAAATCTATTTAATAAATCTTGAACTGTCATAACTCCACTTGTAGAACCATATTTATCATCCAAAGCCTTACCTTTGAATATCTTATCTAAATTTTTATAACCATACGTTAAATAATCACGTTGAAGCCTAGTTATACAACCAGCCTTTGCAATAGGTTGGTGTAGGTATAAAACTAATGTAGCAATTTCTCTTCCTAAGTCATCAGTAAAAATATCTTTTATTACTGCTTCACTTTTATAAGAAGCATCTAACACAAATATAGCTATTTCGTGAATTTCACCCATTTCTCTAATTTTATAGAACCCATTAGGATGATTTTCAATCTCATCATAATTAGGTTTTCTAAACCATTCATCCTGAAAATCTTTCATAGCGTAATAAACAATCCAATAATCAATTGAATCATAATATTTAAGAAGTTTAGCATATCCATCATTAGATACTGTTATCTTTTCTTCAGGTTTTACTAAACCTAATTTCAACTTAACAACAAGAGATGCTATTTTAGATTCTGTGTGAATTAAAGTTGTAAAAATAGATTGATCCATTTCATAAGTCGAAATTGGTCTAAGGGGTAATGGATCTTTCCCCTCATTATAAGGATAATATAATACTTCTTTAGTGCCTAATCGTATATGCTTGAGTATTTCTATCTCTTCTTTTAACTTCATTTTAAATACCTAATTCATCTGTATCGACAAATGATCCGTCTCCATCAGAAATAGTTGTCAAGTTAAAGTTTTTAGATATACTCGACCTAATTTCTCTTGATAGAAAAACTATCTCGAATTCTCTTATAGGTATTGTTGCTATTTCTACTGTTTGTCCTTCACGTTCTACTAAACACCCAATGTATTTCTCGAACCCATCCAGCCAATGAACATATTCTGCTGAAGAACTTGCTTCAGCACCAAACCCATGTTGGTTATTACCATGAGTTACGACACCACTATTTGCAGTTGTCTTCCTTAGAATATCACATTCAATATCAAAATATATAGCTCCAAAAGCTAACCTTCGGAACTTTTCAAACTCCGATGATAACTCTTTCATTGCTATTGTTATTGTAAAATCTGTAGGTTTTGCTACAAATCCTTGGTTAAATTGTTCTACTGAATTTATCTTCTCCCAATTTCTAACTACATCTAGACTACCTCTATCTACTCCATAAAGAGTAAAGTCCTTCTCAAATGCACCTATCTTTTCACTTGGGTATCTGATTTTCCATATGGGTTTTACTTCCCATCTCAAAAAATTTCTTCTATTATCTGGCTCTAATAACGACACTTAATATCACCTATGTTGCAACATTAGCTGCTCGTGTAATTGTTATCTTTTCTAAACTTGTGTACCACAAGTATTCTATCTCTGCTACTGGTATTTCTTGCTGTTGTCTAGCTAATATTCCAGCTGCTGTATTATTAAGCAACTCATCTTTTATAGGTATAACAACATTTACTAAACCGTCTACAATTCTCTTAGCTTGTAAAGACTTAAAAGTTTCCCTAATAACTGCCTCTACATTATCACATCCTGCTACACTTACTAAAGTTTCTCTCTTAACGAGCAAACCCCATAAATTGTTAGTAAGGGTTTGTGCTATAATATACTGACATCTAGTTCCCTCTATCTTACTAGTATCACCTGAACCAAAAGTAAATCCAAAAGTAATTAAGTAAGGTTCACCTGCTAAATTAACTCTCTTCATTATACAAGCAATTTGACCATCTCTGAACTTCGAGTTATTAATCTTATTTTCTTGTGCTTGAATCCCAAAGTGAGGTTGAGCAAAAGTAAGCTGTTGATGTGGTGGACTTGTTACAGTCATAGCCATATAACCAGATGCAGCATCATCATTTGTAGATGAAGGTTTTACCTTAATTACTGCTATATCTTGTCTAGCTCCCACTAGTCCCTTAAACTCAGCCCATGTACTAGCTGTTCCAGTTATCAAATCATCTGGATTTGCATCCCCAGGAAGTGCATAAAACCAAATACATTGTTTTCCAGCTATTGCACTCCTCATTGTCATTATATCTAACAACTGACTACCGAATAAATTATCGGCATAGTTTTTAAGATCTGCTGTATTCTCTAAAGCAAGAGAAACTAAATTTATTGTGTTATCTTCTATAACTTCTGTTACTGATCCTCTAGTTCCGACCACGAAGTCACAGGTTATTTTACAGTTTGTAGTTAAAGGTTTAGTTATTCCACTTGTTCCACTAAGACCATCTGCAAATGTTAATTGACCATCCCAATTACCAGCTCCATCGAGTTCAACAGTAAATCCAATTCCTACACTACCGTCAGCATAGTTATATACTGCAGTACCTGTTCCTGCTGGACAACCACTAAAAGCTACTCGTTGTATACCGTCTAAAAAGCTCTCTGGGGGTTTTAATGGCACTTGCCATGTATCTCCACCTACATATTCAAGAGATACATTCTCATAATTTACATTTGCTCCACCTATATAAGCGTAAACAAATAATCGTTGTGGTGAAGGAGAAATTCCGAAAAATATAGCTACTGAATTGTATAGTGTATCACCTAATGCAAAGCCATCATCTTCTAATTGACTTGCCCAATCTGTAGGCGTTAACTCATATACAGTAGATACTGATAAAGTAGACGGACTACCATCACCAATTATCATAGCTTTGTCATACTCTACAGCCTTGGGTATCGCTGAAGAACTACCAAATAATATGTCTATATAATCTCCCATTTTAATATCACTCTTCTGTACTAATATTTTTATATCTAAAAGTGTCTTGATTCTCACTTTTATAATTTATTCCAATACTTTCAACTATTACATCTTCTACATAATCATCTGGTATATAATTCCATCTAAAATGTGTTCTAATCATAAAACTAATCTCAAAAATGTAAAACCAGGTCTTAGTCTTCTGATCAAATAAAGAAACATCATCTATCACTCCTAATTGTTCTTGTCTATCAAAAGCTAAACCGAATTGAAAGAATAGACCATCCCATTCTCTTATTACTCTATTCATTCCTATACGTGCCATATATTCAGCTATTGTTCTACCGTTATAAGTTCTATTTCTGTGATGCTCATTACAATAGAACCTCATAACACATTGTTCTAATTGGCACTTACCATAATTTTTATATTCACCTTGATCAGTTGCGTTACCTATAACATCTGATATTGACGCAAATTTGAAACGTGAGGTTGGTTTGAAACTAATAACTATATTTGCTCTTTTCTTCTTGATTGTAGCTCCCTCTCTCATAATAACAGGATCTATATCCCAAGAATCATATTCCCACGTAACGTTTTGTTTGAAATCATTAACAAGAATCTCTCTTTCTTCCTCAGTCAACATCTAATATTTTCACCGATTTACACTGCATTAATCTAACTTGTCTGATATTTCTGTAATCTAAAACATTCGATATTCTCCAAACACTCCCGTTATACTCAAGGAATGTCCTACCTACTTCTATCGTAAAGCTGAGTGTTGCTGCTTGTTTCTTTGAAATTTGAAACGATAATCCATCGACTGCATATCTACCATCCCCATCATAAACAAATGTTGATCCTTCCTTAAGAGGAAATATTCTAACTGTTTCTGGTGTCGTTGTGCTTCTTATGGCTTTACCTCCTTCTAACTCGGTAGGCTCTTCTTCGTTGTAGATTGTTACCTCTACTTCATGCCATTTGTTGCTTCTCCACACTACTCGTAATCACCTGGATCTCTATAGTCTCCAATCTCTGCATCTGCCGCTGCTATATCACTGGTTCATTCCAGTATCTTCCTCTAGATGATGCATCTCTATAAGCTACAGATTGTGCTTTCGATCTTCCAGTTGATTGTAAAAATACCCATTTTGTGTAACCTCTTAAAAAAGAAAAAGCTAACATTCTTAAAGTTTCTGCTGGTAACAAATCCATAAATGGTTTTGATGAACCAGTAGCAAAAAAGAAAAGAGGATTAACTCTCTGGTATTGTGTTTCTATATCTGCAAATTTTTCTGATAAAATTTCTCCACTAGTCTGTGTAATAAGCCTAGCATTACATGCCATTGATAAAATAAAACAAGATGCTGATTCTTTAAGAAAGCCATTTGCGTCTACTTTAGTAGGTATAGATTTCATACCTAAATTCATAAGTTCTGCATCTACTTTCTTATTCCCTTTAAGCATAATCCTATTGGGAATATCAGCAACAGTAGCATCATCTAGTTGTATATTAATCCATTCTAGAATATCTACTTTTGTTATATATTTTTCAGACATTTTAATCTATTTGTTCTGCTAAACCTCTGATTAACATTATGTTAGCGTAGTCTTTGATATATGGGCAGTACTCTAACTGTGCTTGTATCCAAACTTGTTTTGGTCTGTTTTCATTGAATTGCTCTATAAAAATCTCAGTAGGATTACCACGTTGATCTCTATGATCTTCATCAACCCAACCACATTTAATATCACCAACTTCTTTAGTTCCAATTATACCCCATTCGTAAACTCCACCAGCCATGTTTTCAACCATCATGTCCTTTTTGTTAAGTCTAGTCCAGTCTTGCTCCAAGTAATCACCTGCTCCAGGCATACCGATTCCTAGTTCATCAGCTCCGGGAATATCTTTATAGGTCTGACCAACTACTTTAATTAGTTGTAAACCCATTAGAAAATCACCTAAAACTCCTTGAGTCGTGTCTTCGATACGAATTAACCTATCAAGTAAGTCATCATTAAGTTCTAAATTATATTCTGTTTCTCTACCGATCATCATATAAACTGGAAGTTTACCAGACAGTCTTTTGAATCTTTTCTTAAGGTAAGCCAAATCTTCAAAAACAGATGGTGTTCCATTACTAAAGTCATCCCAAGAAGTTCCCCCTAAACCAGCTACACCGACTGCATTAAATGTTCCTTGCCTTAAATGAGCTATTCCTTGACGATTAGTGTCTTGATTCGTAAATGGAGCCATTGAAACGCTATCACCATAAACGAATTTAGTCAACATAAACTCAATAGCTCTGTTGATATATTTAGTTAAGTTTTCCATCATCTCTGCGTGTACTTTCTGAACAATTCCTTGTTTGAAATCTTCTGCAAATACTCTTTTGTTACGTCTGAATGCGTTACCTAATTTTCTAGTAGCATAACTATATGGCAAAATGTGTGGGTAGTTCATTGGTTCTATTGCGTCATCTTCTCCGTAATGTTTAGCCATTCCTTGTGGATCAGCTCCCCTATCACGAGTCCAAGAACGTAAAGCACCGTCTCCGGGTCCCTTCACACGTGGCATCATCCTACTAAACCAAGGCTCCCATTCCTTATCGTAATAATCCAACAGCTCAAGATAAGTTTTCCTTAACCAAGCAGGGATTACCATATAATCCGAAGTGTTACCTAAATCTATTGACATCTTTTAATCACCTTATATCGTTGCTTTTTCGTAATCTGGATTCACAAATACCAGACCTCTCTTCAAAGTGACTATCTTCTCACGAGCAATTCCTAAACTGAATTGTCCTGAAGAAGTCATCTTCTCACAGCCACCGTCTGCTGGAATAACAGTATCCCCAGTTTCGATGTCGAGTTCGCCAACGTTTTTAATTGATATAGTTCCTTTTAATAATATACTTAAATCTCTTTTCCTATTATGAGTTCCTAGTAAAGCCCAATCTTCTGCAGTGTATGCATTAATATTAGCTCTCCATTCAACAGAAACACCCATCGT
>Ga0114923_10003720_pt1 | contig 10253 bp, 7 predicted proteins | sample SumtaG_FD_89578 | JGI IMG/M metagenome (GOLD analysis project Ga0114923, IMG submission 89578) | Deep subsurface microbial communities from Indian Ocean to uncover new lineages of life (NeLLi) - Sumatra_00157 metaG | ecosystem: Environmental > Aquatic > Marine > Oceanic > Sediment | place: near...
CAGCTATCACTAATATTAATAGTCAGAAACAATTAATTGCGGTTCAAAAAATAACTAATCAAAACAACATTAACACTGCTCAGACGGGAATTAATACGGCTCAGAGCGCTTTAGCTTTAGCAAATGATGAACTTATTCTTAAAAAGTCTGGAGCAACAGATGAACAAATTAGAGTTCAGGAATCAAAAGTTAAACAGGCGGAATTAAATATTGCTTCCCAAAGAGCCCAGATTAGACAATCTCAAGCTAAGATTGAAAATGTTCAAGCTCAATTAGCCAAGACAGTTCTTAAATCTCCAATAAATGGTATAATTGTTGAACAAGAAGCTAAAGTTGGCGAAATTATTTCACTCAATAGTTTGGTTCTTTCAATTATTTCTGAGACAGATTTTGAAATAAAATCTAATGTTCCCGAAGCCGATATTGCTAAGATTAATTTAGATAATTTAGCAAAAGTTACTTTAGACGCCTATGGTAGCGACATTGAATTTGACACCAAAGTCACTAATATTAATCCAGCAGAAAAAATTATTGAAGGAGTTGCTACTTATCAGGTTACTCTAAATTTTATTAATAGAGACGAAAGAATTAAATCTGGAATGACGGCTGATGTTAATATTTTAACTGCTGAAAAGAAAAACGTTTTAATGATTCCTAGTCGGACAATTATTAAAAAAGATGGAAAAAAATTTGTTAAATTATTAATAGATCAGGCGGGAGAAAAAATAATTGAGGAGATAAATATAGAAACGGGCTTAAAGGGCATTGGAGGTAAAATAGAAATTATTAAAGGTTTAGAATTGGGAGATCAAATAATTCTTCCTTAAAAATATCTATGTCTTTAATTAAATTAGAAAATGTAAAGAAAATTTATGGAGAAGGAGAAGTAAAAACTCCCGCTTTAAGGGGAGATTCTTTTATTATAGAAAAAGGAGAATTTGTTGCAATTATGGGTCCTTCAGGCTCTGGAAAATCAACCCTACTCCATATTTTAGGGTTTTTAGATCATCCCACTAGTGGAAAATATTATTTTCAAGGAAAATCTATGGATGAATATACTGACGACGAATTGGCCCAAATTAGAAATAAAAAAATGGGCTTTATTTTTCAAACCTTTAATTTACTTCCTCGTACTAATGTTTTAGACAATGTAAAGCTTCCTCTTTATTATTCTAAAGTATCGGAATCTTTATGGGATGGAAAAGCAAGAAAAGCACTTGAAATGGTAGGGCTTTCTCATAGATTAAAACATGATCGTTCCCAGCTTTCGGGAGGAGAAAAACAAAGAGTAGCAATTGCTAGGGCTCTAGTTAATGAGCCAGATGTCATTTTTGCTGACGAACCGACTGGAAATCTTGATTCAAAATCAGGGCAAACAGTAATGGATATTATTCAAAAGCTTAATGACAAAGATCACACAATTATTATGGTCACTCATGAACAATATACTTCAGAAATGGCAAAAAGAATCATTAAACTAAAAGACGGTTTAATTGAAAGTGATACTAAAGTTGTTGAGAGACATTTTGCTAAAGAAGGACTAATTAAGTAAATTATGAGAATAAAACACGCCTTTAAAAATGTTTTCAATGGAATAAAGACGAACAAGTCTCGTTCTTTTCTTACTGTCTTAGGAATTGTTATTGGGATTACTTCTATTATTTTAATTATGTCTATTGGTCAGTCAGCTAAAGACTTGATTTTAAATGAAATCAAAGCTATGGGAGGGAACTTTGTTTCAATTAATCCAGGCAAAGAAATGAAAGGGCCTCAAGATATAGCAGGAATGATGAATAACGATTCTTTAAAAGATAGAGATATACGAGCCTTAAAAGATAAAAATAACGTTCCTGATTTGGAAGACATTACTCCTGTTGTTATGGTCCCAGGAAATGTTTCGTATGGAGGGGAAACCTATACCCCGACCATTATGGGATGGACGGCAGATTGGATGGCAAAACTTTATGATATTTATCCGGAAAAAGGAGAATATTTTACAGAGGATGACATTAAATCTCTTTCCGCCGTAGCCGTAATAGGAGAAAAGGTAAGAGAAGAACTTTTCGGACATACAGAAGCTATTGGGGAGAAAATTAAAATCAAAGATAAATATTTTCGAGTCGTAGCGATTCTTTCCTCAAAGGGACAGGTTTCTTCTTTTATGGATGCAAATAAATTAGTGATTATTCCTTATACAACGGCCCAGAAATATCTTACAGGAAACGATTATTATCCAGAAATTCATGTCATGGCAAAAGATGAAAGCCTAGTTCCTGGAATGGTTAGGGATATTGAAATAACTTTAAGGGATTTACATAATATTGATAATCCAGAAGATGATGATTTCCAGATTACCACTTCTGAAGAAATGATTGATATGATCAGCCTAATCACGGGTATTTTAACAATTTTATTAACTTCCGTAGCCGCTATTTCTTTAGTAGTTGGCGGAGTAGGAATTATGAATATTATGTTGGTTTCGGTTACAGAAAAAACTAGAGAGATTGGCTTAAGAAAGGCTTTGGGAGCAAGAAAAAAAGATATTTTAATTCATTTTTTAATTGAATCTGTTGTTTTAACCTTTATTGGCGGAATAATAGGTATTAGTTTAGGAATATTATTTTCTTATTTAACATCTTTAGTTTTATCGCAACAAGTGAGCCAGAATTGGCAGTTTGCTGTTTCAATACCAGCAATTCTTCTAGGATTAGGGGTTGCTAGTTCAGTTGGTTTAGTTTTTGGCCTGTATCCGGCTAAAAAAGCTTCTTTAAAAAGTCCAATTGAAGCGTTAAGATATGAATAATTTTTAATAAGCAAAGCTATTGATAACAAAAAAGCAGATGAAATAATCTGCTTTTTTGGTCGGGATACCGAGATTCGAACTCGGGCTAAATCCTCCCAAAGGACTCGTGCTACCGTTACACTATATCCCGTTAGTTATTTTAAAATTAAATTACCTTATATTTTTATATATAATATATTTAATTTCAAGGTTCTAGCAATACTAGGTTCTTATTTTACATTTTTTATTTAAAAAATCAAGATAAAATATTTTAAAGAGAAGACCACTTATTTTCTTATAAAAAATAAGTGGCCTAAATTTCTCCCCTCCTTAACTTAAATTTCTCATTGTTTTGGGAATTAGTCTCTCGTCTATATCACGAAGACGAAATTTTAATTTGCCCCTTTTTCCATCTGAAATTTGGGAATCTGCCAGTTTCCGATGGATACTTATTTTTTCCCGCTCGTAGTTTGTTAAACGAATGTCCATGCGGGGAGCAATGCCAGAGATTTCCATGTACTGTCCTCCTTTTAGGTTAGAAAAAATCGGCTTTTTACCTAGCCGACTTTTTAATCTCTCTCTTTTTATAAACGAAGTCGACGGTTAATAATTAGTTAATAAAATAACAAACCAAATTAAACCAAAATGAATTGGTTTAATGTTACGTTTGGGTTGTTTTGTGTAACTAGTCATATATCCGCCTTTAATTAAATTAATAATATAGGAATTAAATATTTGTGTCAACAAAACTTTTCCCCAGAAATTATTTTAGTTGAAAAAGACATGATTTTTTGTTATTATTCAAACATGGAATATATTATTTGCCACTATAGCGAAATCGGACTTAAAGGCAAGAACCGAAAATTTTTTGAGGAAAAACTAATTGAAAACATCAAGCGTTGTTTGGATTCTTGTTTCTACGAATTTATTAAAAGAATTTCTGGTAGGATTATTATTAAATTAAACTCAAAAGGAATAGAAAAGCAGTCGGAAATTAAAATTGCTTTAAAAAATGTTTTTGGCCTGGCTTATTTTTGTTTTGCTCATGAAGCCGAGCAAAATATAGAGTCAATTAAGCTACGGGGTTTAGAAATTTTAAAGCAAAAAGATTTTAATAATTTTCGGATTTTAACCAAAAGATCAAAGAAAGATTTTTACTTAACTTCTCTAGAAATTGATAGACAAGTGGGGGAATATATTGTAAATAATCTAAAGAAAAAAGTTGATTTGAAAAATTCAGAGATAATACTTTTTATTGAGATAGTAGAAAAATACACTTTTCTTTATATAGAAAAAATCAAAGGACAAGGAGGATTGCCTGTTGGAGTTAGTGGTAAGGTTTTGCTTTTACTCTCTGGGGGAATTGATTCACCAGTGGCTGGCTTTCAGTTAATGAAAAGAGGCCTTAAGCTGTGTTTTATTCATTTTCACACTTATCCTTATACAACCCAAGAGTCAATTAGAAAGACAGAGAAAATGGTTAAACATTTATCAAGATTTCAAGGAAAATCTAAACTTTATCTAGTCCCTTTTGCGGAAATTCAAAAACAAATAGTTTTAAAAGCTCCAGTTAAATTAAGAGTAATTTTTTACCGACGATTAATGGTTAAGATTGCTCAAGAAATTGCTAAAAAAGAAAATATTTCTGTTTTGGCAACCGGTGATAACTTAGGTCAAGTAGCTTCCCAGACATTGGAAAATATTAATGTTATTACTCGGGCGGTTGATATGCCCATTCTTAGACCATTAATTACTTTTGATAAAGAAGAAATAATTAATAAAGCAAAAGAGATTGACACTTATAAGATTTCTATTTTACCTGATCAAGATTGTTGTAGTCGGTTTGTGCCAAAACATCCAGAAACAAGAGCTTGTTTAAAAGATGTTGATAAAGCTGAAAAAAAGCTCAAAATAAAAAAATTACTTAAAATTACTTTAAAACAAATTGAAATAAGACAAATTGTTTAATTTTTTCCTCTTATCTTGGTCTAAATAAGATTAATACATTTTAGTTAAATCAATCCCAGTGTAGTAATATTTTAAAATTTGTGAGTAATTAGCTCCTTGATTAGCCGCTGTGATCCCCCCCATTTGAGGAAGCCCCACTCCATGACCATTAAGTGTTTTTCCTTTACCTTGAGGGTCATTTTTTGGTTGTAAATAGTCAACCGGAGCTTTAGTCATATTGGCTTGATAAGAAGAAAGAGTTTGTCCAGCACTTTGAGCAAAATAATAAGCAAGAATAGGATCATTTTGATAAGTCGCAATAATTCCTTTTGTTTGAGCAACTGCTGACAACACATTTGGCCCTCTTAATTCTTTTTTATAGCCGCGATAAACTTGGTCTGCTTGAGTTGATCTAACAGTGAAAAAAGGCTGACCATCAGGTGTGTTAGTATATTTAGGGGTAAGATAGCGGAAAAGAGCATAAGTGCGGGCGGCAATAGTTTGAGCTTTTAAAAATTCCATAGGTGAAGAGTCTCCTACTTCTGTAATTCCTTTCATGTAGTCCTCTAAGGGTAGCTGATTAATTAACCAAAGACGTTCAGTATTTGGATTATAGTGAATTTTTAAAATATTTCGAAATTCATTATCATTAACATTTTGTCCCCAAAAGGGCCCATTTTCCCAAGAATTAATTTTAAAAATTGTTGAATCGTCTCCTTGAAGTTTAAAGTAAGAATCAGACATTAAAATTCTTTTTCCTTGAGAATCATTAATAAAATAACGATTAAGTTCATAATTATAATCTACTTCAGTTGTTTCGCCAGTAGTATTACGAACTAGAAGTTTACCGTTTTGATCATAAATATTATAAAGTTTATTGTCTAGGGTAGAAATTCGAAAAGGCAGATAATCTGGTTTTTCAGACTCTTCAACATAAAGAAGTCCTACTTCAATTTTTGGTCCTTCTGAAAGGTCTGTCCAGCGAAAATCATTAATAATATTTATTTCTGAAGATACATCTTGCCACCAGGTTTCAGTTGGTTCAAAAGGAGGGGGAGGAGTTGGTTCAGGCGGAGGAGTGGGTTCGGGCGTGGGTGGTAAGATAACTTCGGCTCCAATAACCTTAATGGCAAATTCAATTTTTCCACCAGGAATAGGACTTGAGCCAGCATAGAGTTGAAATTTTTCCCAATAGAGCCCATTTTCTTTAGGAGCTGAAAAGATAAAACGAAATAAAGCCTCTTCGCCGGGAAAAATCATTGAGACTGGATTAACACGATTAGGAATATAGTCATCATACCAGGTGGAATGGGTTAAACGACTTTTCATTCCAGAAATAGTTCTAAGAACAACTGCATTTGCTCCTACGCCTTGCCAAAGAGCATCACCAGTATTCTTAAAGGTAACCCAGAATTCTAGACCCTGGGTTGGCCCGAGTTCTGGAATGGCAGCATGGCTCTGGGCTAATTTTTCTGCCTGATAATCAGTGTTAGCTAAAGCAGGTAGGGCAACAACAAATAACCCAAGTAGGCATAAATTTAAAATAATATATTTAATATAGGGTTTTGTTTTCATATGTTTTAGTTTAACTAAGAATAAAACTGCGTCAAGTTTTTAATCTTGCTGATCTATGTTTTTCTTGATATGATTAAGTTATGACGTTAACGAAAAAGGTTGCCCACAATTTTATTTTGCAAATTATTGGTCGAATTTTAGCTTTAATTTTGGGTCTTTTTGTTATTAGTTTAATGATGAGATATTTAGGCCCAAGAAATTACGGTTATTATTCAACCGCCTTTGCCTTCTTACAGGTTTTTGGAATTATTGCTGATTTTGGACTTTATTTAATCACTTTACAATATTTAGGGGGAACAGATTCCTTAAAAGAAGCAGAAAAAGAAAAAAGAGTCAGATATATAATGGGAAATATTTTTACTTTACGATTTTTTTCTGCTTTATTCTTCTATGGCGGAGCGTTTGCCCTTGTTTTTATTTTTCCTTATCCAATGATAGTTAAACTCGGGGTAGGAATTTTATCAGGGTCTTTATTTTTTTGCACTTTAATTCAGGTTTTATCTGCTTTTTATCAAAAAATATTACGCACAGAAAAAATTTTTGTTGCCGAAGTTCTGGGGAAAATTATTACCCTGGTTTTAATGGTTTTGTTTGTTAAATATAATTTTAGTTTTTATTCAATTTTGAGTGTTTTTATTTTAGGGCATTTAGCTAATTTTTTGTGGTTATTTTTTGCAGCAAGAAAATGGATTCTTTTAAAATTTAGATTTGATTTTACCTTTTGGCGGGAAATTTTAATAAAATCTTGGCCAGTTGGTTTAGCAATTATTTTTAACGTTTTTTATTTTAAAGCAGATACTTTAATTTTGTCTTTTTATCAATCGCCAGAACACGTGGGTTTTTATGGTGCAAGTTATCGTATTTTAGAAGTTTTAATTACTATTCCTCCGCTTTTTCTTGGGCTTATTCTGCCACGTTTAACCAAAGCTTGGAAAGACAAAGACATGGTTCATTTAAAAGTTTTAATTCAAAAAAGTTTTGATTTTTTGGTTATGATTTCCCTCCCCATAGTTTTTGCTACTTTAGTTTTAGGAGAAAAAATTATGATATTAATTGGTGGTCAAGAATTTAGTTTAGCTGGAAAGATTTTAAAAATAGTTATTATTGCCTGTGGAATTTTATTCGTGGCCGAATTATTTAAACACATGATGGTAGCAATTGGAAAACAGCGGCAAATACTTCCTTTTTATTTAATCGCGGCCATCGTTTCTCTAATTGGTTATTTTATTTTCATTCCTAAATATTCTTATTGGGGAGCAGCATGGATGACAGTTTTTAGTGAGTTTCTAATGTTTATTTTTGCTTTTTATTTAGTCTGGAAGACAACCAAGATATTGCCTAATATAAAGTTTTTCATCAAAAGTCTAGGAGCGAGTTTAATTATGTTTTTGTCTCTAATCTTTTTAAATGATTTAAATTTATTTTTATTAGTTTTAATTGGTACAATAATTTATTTTGTTTTTCTTTATATTTTTAAAGGAATAGACAAACAAATAATTAAAGACATTATTAAATTAAATTAAATGTTATTTATTTTATTAATTCCTTTTGCTTTTTTAGTTTGGTTTAGACCCAAATACGCTTTGTGGCTGACCTTAATTCTTATTCCTGCTTATCAAATCAAAGGAATAATTTATAATATTCCAGTAACGTTTTTAGAATTAATGATTCTAATCTTAGTTCTAATTTATGGGCTGAAGAATATAAAAAGGATTAAGGAATTTATTCAAAATTTAAAAGACTGGCAATGGCCAATCTTAGCCTGGTTAATCATAGCCACATTAGCTATGTTTATTTCTCCAGATTTAAGGGCTGGGGCTGGGGTTTGGAGGGCTTACTTTATTGAGCCAATTTTACTATTAATAGTTTTTCTTGATTTAATTAAAAACAAAAAAGATTTGAAATTAATACTTTCAGCTTTTATTTTTTCTACCCTAATCGTTTCAATTTATGCTCTTTATCAGAAATTTCTTGGGCAAGGGATTTGGAGCACAGAAGTTTGGGGGCAACCTCAAGTTTTGAGAATTACAAGTTTTTTTCCTCATCCAAATTTTCTAGGCCTTTATTTAGGCCCTTTAATTCTTTTGAGTATGGGTTATATATTTTCTTATTTTAAAAATAAGAAAATAATAATTGGTTGTGCTCTTTTACTTTTTATTATAACATTCTTGTCCTTGGTTTATGCTCGCTCTGAAGCGACCATTTTGGCCGTTTTGGTTGGGCTCTTTTTCCTCAGCCTAATTATTAAACCAAGCCAAAAGTATGCTCTAGTCTTTTTATTTATTATTCTCTTACTCATTTTTTCTATTCCTGTTTCTCGAAATTATTTTGTTCAAAAAGTCGGCCTACAAGATCTTTCAGGTCAACTACGTTTTAATATTTGGCAGGGCGCAGTTGAATTAATCAAGGAAAAACCTATTTTAGGAGTAGGATTAGACGGATATGAGAGATTAGCCCCTGATTATCAAAAGAGATTTTATGATCCTCATACAGGCGAGTTAATTTCAGTGGAAACCCACCCCTACCCGCATAATTTATATCTAACTCTTTGGTTAGAATTAGGATTATTAGGATTGATTATTTTTGCTTGGATTTTAATTAAGTTTTTCAAACAAGGGCTTAAACAATTAGGCAAAAAAGATATTATTGTAAGCACATCAATTATGGCGGCGATGATAGTCATTATTGTCCATGGTTTAGCTGATACCCCTTATTTTAAAAATGATTTAGCCGTATTATTTTGGTTAATTATTGGATTATTAATAGTTTCAAAACGTTTAATTAAAGAAACAAAAGTGTTATAATTAAAAAGTACATTAACTTTTATATAAAATTTTTTTAATTTCAAGGTTCTGCTAAGCAGGTCCTTCTAATTAGTTAATAACACTAATTTTATTATGAAAAAGAAAAAAGTTTTAATCATTGGTGCTGGCCCAGCAGGTTTGTTTGCGGCGTTTTCTTTAGCTAAAAAAAATGAATTTGAAATAACAATTTTTGATCAAGGCCCTGGTATGGAAAAAAGGTTAAAAAATAAAAATGGAGTAATTGGTTTTGGCGGAGCAGGCCTGTTTTCTGATGGCAAATTAAACTTCTCTTTAGATATTGGCACTAATTTAAGAGAGATTATTTCGGACAAAAAACACTTATCTTTAATTAATGAAGTGGAGAGAATTTTTGCTGAATATGGAGGAATGGATTTTACCGAGTCAAAAGAAATAAGAAACAAAAGAAAGATTTTAGAAAAAGAAGCTGCTAAAAAGGGCATTAGATTTTTACCAACTAAAATGGCTCACATTGGTTCAGATTTTTTACCTGAAATTATTAATAAAATAATTAATGATTTAAAAAAACAAGGAGTAAAGCTTGTTTCTGAGATACAAGTAAAAAATATTAAAAAGAATAAAATTATCACAGATAAAAAAGAATATACTTATGATTATTTAATTCTAGCTCCAGGTCGTGGCGGATCTTTCTGGCTAGAAACCATAGCTCGGGAGATTGGAATAAAATATAAATATAATCCTTTGGATATTGGTGTTCGAGTAGAAGTTTCTAGTGAAATTATGGAAGACGTTTGTCAGATTGAATATGACCCCAAGTTTCATATTCAAACACCTACTTATGATGATCAAATTAGAACTTTTTGTACCTGCCCCCGTGGTTATATAGCTACAGAAGAACACAGAAATTTTGTACTAGTAAATGGCTATAGTAATCGGGGAAGAAAGTCTGAAAATACTAATTTTGCCTTTTTGGTAAAAGTAAATTTAACTGAACCGTTAGAGAACACCAATTTATATGGACAAGCTATTGCTCAGGAAATGACGACCATTGGTGGAGGAAAACCAATTTTACAAAGACTCGGAGATCTTTGTAATGGACAACGAAGTAACTGGCCAAGGATAAAGAAAGGCCATCTTAATCCCAGCTTGATAGATGTTACCCCGGG
>Ga0114923_10003721_pt1 | contig 10252 bp, 9 predicted proteins | sample SumtaG_FD_89578 | JGI IMG/M metagenome (GOLD analysis project Ga0114923, IMG submission 89578) | Deep subsurface microbial communities from Indian Ocean to uncover new lineages of life (NeLLi) - Sumatra_00157 metaG | ecosystem: Environmental > Aquatic > Marine > Oceanic > Sediment | place: near...
AGCGCAACGTGACTACCCCGGAAGAGTTAATTGCCTGGCTGGAGGAGCATAACCACCCGGCTTTGGTAATGGACCCAATCTTCTAACATTTTTCCCAGCTTGCGGGTTAATGTATATTAACGAACAGAGTGTTTTAATGCAAAAAGATCCTCTTCCAAACCCAGAACTCGTCCGCGACCTGATGACCGTCGGCGTGGTGACCTGCAGAACTAATATTCCTGTGACCACAATCGCTGAGGCTATTCTTGAAAAGGATATCGAAGCGGTTGTGGTCCTGGATGAGGAAGGACATGCCTTGGGGATCGTAGGACAGGACGAACTAGTAAAAGCATATGGATGCAGCAATTTCGAGGATTTAACTGCTGAAGACATTTTAAGTGATGGCGTTCCACAAATCCCTCCTGATATACCTATTCCTGTCGCCTCTCAGCTGATGGAAGATCAAGGAGTGCGGGTTTTCTTTTTGATGCACCACTCCGGTGGAATTGAATATCCAGCCGCTGTGATCTCATACAAACATTTCTTGCGCCATATGGCGATGAAAGAATCGGATGACCTAAGGGACATGGGTATTTATGCAGACCGGCAAAGCCCGTTGGATGAGTTTATCGAACGCTGTGAAAAAGAAAAGGGAATAGGCACACATCTTAATAAATGACCCTAGGAGAAATCAATTATGCCAATTGAGTTTCCAAAAGATACTTGGAGTGGGGCTGTTCAAGAGGTCACCATTGGGGCTACCGCCGATGAAGGGGGGACACGCACCAGCACTGTTACCGTAGGTGGAGAAAAAACGCTCCCCTTCATGCACTTCGAAGCCAAAACTCCTCACCGACCAGTAATCGCATTAGAGATAAAAGACCATCGACCGGAAGATTGGTCTCCCCTGCTCCACGATACCTGGGGTGAGGTCATGGATGACCCTGGAAAATGGGCAAAAGCTGCCGAAGAAGCTGGAGCTGATTTGATCTTACTCACTCTGAGCCTGAACGATAAGGATGGCAACCCAAATACTCCAGAAGCTGTTGTTGCAGCGACCAAGGCAGCACTTGAAGGCACTGGATTACCACTGATGGTCTTCGGACCTGGGCAAGCTGAAATGGACAACGAACTCCTCGTTCCTGTAGCGGATGCCAGCCAGGGTGAGAGGGTTGTGTTAGGGATCTGTGAGGATAAAAATTACCGCACGATCGCGGCCGCGGCTATGGCAAACGATCATCTGGTCAACGCCCGTGCTCCAATGGACGTGAACTTGTCTAAGCAGTTGAATATCCTCATTAAAGATTCAGGACTGCCCTCCGAACGCGTTCTGATGGATCCGACGACTGGTGCGCTTGGATACGGAATCGAATACGGTTACTCAGTCATGGAAAGGCTCAGGTTGGCTGCCCTGAGAGGCGATGCTATGACACAGTCGCCAATGGTTGTCGTGGTTGGCCATGAAACATGGAAGACTAAAGAAGCCAAGGTAGGCCAAGACGTTCCTGTCACCTGGGGAGAGTGGTTGGAACGCAGCATTACATGGGAGACTGTGACAGCTGTCACATTGATCGAAGCAGGCGCAGACATTGTGGTACTCCGTCACCCAGAAAGCCTCAAACGAGTACGAGCTGTAATTGATAACCTTGTCGAGGAACCCGAAATCGCCTAAATGAGTATTGGCCAAGCAAGATATGAAATTAACATCAAACTAAAGAGAGTTAGAAAATGGCACTATCCGGTATTGAGATTTATAAACTACTACCAAAAACTAATTGCAAAGACTGCGGTTTTCCAACCTGCATGGCATTTGCCCTCAAATTAGCAACCAAACAGGTTGAACTTGCCGCCTGCCCACACGTAAGTGAGGAAGCCCAGGAAGAATTGGCTGCCTCAGCTGAACCTCCAGTACGGTTGATCAAAGTTAAATCAAATGGACATGAAGTCCAGGTGGGCAATGAAGTTGTTTTGTATCGCCACGAAAAGACTTTCTACAACAAGCCTGGTATATTCTTCCGCATTCGCGATGATGAAGAAGAAGCTGCAATAAAAGCAAAGGCAAAACAGATCGATGAATACCAAGTCAACTATGTGGGCATCGATTTAATCGTTGATGGATTTGCCGTCGAAGCGGTTTCAGGAGATGGGAAAACATTCTCTTCGGCGATCAGCGCTGTGCGGGCTGTAAGCCAACGTCCTTTGATCCTCATCAGCGGAGATCCAGCTACCATGGCTGAGGGGTTGAAAGTTATCAACGGCGAAGCCCCCTTGGTGTATGCCGCTGACGAATCAAACTGGGAAGAGATGACCGATCTAGCCCTGCAACACAAAGCCAGTTTGGTTGTAAAATCAGCTACGTTGGAAAGCCTCTCTGATCTGACACCAAAGATCAAAGAAAAAGGGCTGGCAGACTTGGTACTCGACCCCGGTGGAAGGAACTTCAACAATTCCCTGGTTCAAAATACAATAATCCGTCGCCTAGCGCTAACGAAGAACTTCCGCCCTTTGGGATTCCCTATCATCGCCTTCCCTGGCAACATGGAAGACCCCACCCTTGAGGTTCCCATGGCAGCGCAGGCGATTGCTAAATACGCCGGTTTCATAGTGATGGACACCTTCTCTCCGGAAACCATCTATCCCCTCCTGGTGCTCAGGGAAAACATTTTCACCGACCCCCAAAAGCCCATCCAGGTTCAACCAGGGCTATACGAAATCAACGAACCAAAGCCAGAAGACCCTGTCCTGGTCACGACCAACTTCAGTATCACGTACTTCAGTGTGGCCAACGAGGTTGAGGGCTCCGGACTTCCAGCTTGGCTGTTGGTTGCTGATGCCGAAGGTATGAGCGTGCTAACTGCCTGGGCAGCTGGGAACTTTGATTCTGAGCAAATCGCCAAAGACGTAAAACGCTTCAAAGTAGCTGATAAGGTGGACAACAAGCGCATCGTTATTCCAGGAGCCATAGCAGTGATTTCCGGCGAATTGGAGGAAGAGCTTCCGGATTGGGAGATCAAGGTAGGACCTCGCGAAGCGGTTGATATCCCCTCCTTCCTGAAACAGGCACTCTAACCTTGAACATCATTCGAGACAGGAGGTAGAGCGAGGAAAAAAATGAAAAAACACGTTGCCTCTTTCGATCTGGCCTCCAAACCTGTGGAAGTCCCCACCGGCACGACCCTGATCAAGGCTGCCCGTAGTGCAGGTGTTGAAATACAACAACCGTGTGGAGGGCAAGGAAGGTGTGGGCGGTGTGTGGTACAAATTGAAAAAGGCACCGTCCGGCGCCGGAGTTCTTTACGCCTTTCAACCCAAGACGTTGAAAAAGGGTATGCCCTCGCATGTCAATCAATCATCGAGGGTGATGTTTCTGTTGGGGTTCCCCCACAGGAAAAGGTCGAGCGTCGTCTGGTCACTGACTTAACTGCCAAGAAGGTAAGCATTCCCGAAGGTTACAACTACCTGAAACACCAAAACATCCGTCGGGTGACATTAACTATTACCCCTCCCAGCATGGACGACCAGACAGACGACTGGTCACGCTTACAAAGGGCACTCCGCCAAGAAGGAGGAATCGATAACATCCAAACATCACTACCCATGCTGCAGCAAATCGGGGCGCTCCTGCGTGAAAGTGATTGGAAGATAACTGCGATTGTCGATACCTCATTAGCAGATCCCTTGCAACCATCGAGGTTAATTGCATTGCTCCCGGACCACGTTTCAGAGGAATCACCTTTATGGGGCTGCGCCATCGATATAGGCACAACTACAGTGACCCTTTGGTTGGTAGATTTATTTTCAGGAGAAGTACGAGCGCAGGTGGCGGAATACAACAAGCAGATCAATCATGGTGAAGATGTCATCTCACGTATCATTTTCAGTAGCAATAAAAATAATGCTGGTATTTTACGCCAGCTGGTGGTGGAAACAATCAACTTGCTATTAGAAAAAGCCTGCAAACGGGTAAATGCCAGGCGTGAAGAGATAGTTAAAACGACTGTTTCTGGAAACAGTACGATGCTACACCTGCTGCTGGACATCCCCACTATCAACATCCGCTTAAGCCCTTTCATCACGACCGTGAACCATTTACCCCCTCTAACTGCTCGTGAGGTTGGCTTTAACATACACCCAGATGGGACTGTGGATATCTTACCAAACGTTGCAAGCTACGTTGGTGCTGACATCACCGCTGGCGTGTTCTCATCGGGCATCGCCAAGACTGATTTAAAAACTCTTTTCATGGACGTGGGCACGAACGGAGAAATCGTCCTGGGCACCAAGGATTGGTTGGTGGCCTGCGCATGTTCAGCGGGGCCTGCCTTTGAAGGCGCCGGCGTTGTTAATGGGATGCGAGCCACCAAAGGGGCTATTGAAGAAGTATGGATTAACAGCGAAACCTATGAGCCTACAATCCGAGTGATTGGAGGAGGGAAGCCCCGCGGCCTCTGCGGGAGCGGTTTGATCTCTCTGCTGGCGGAACTCTTCCTGGTCGGAGTCGTTGATAAATCCGGCAACATCAATACAACCCGGGACACACCCCGGGTTCGCCTAGGTGAACACGAGGCCGAATATGTGATTACATGGGCAGATGAGACCGCTCACCAAAGAGATATCGTCATTACCCATGTGGACATCGACAATTTGCTGCGTGCAAAAGCAGCCATATTCGCTGGATTCATTGTTCTGGCCAAGGGTGTTGGTGTACCGCTCGACACGATTGAGCAGGTTTTAATTGGAGGAGCTTTTGGGCAATACATAAACGTGGAGAAGGCCATCGAAATAGGCATGCTCCCTGACATGCCCTGGGAGAACTTCCACTTCCTCGGGAATACCTCAGTTTTGGGAGCATACTATGCTCTTTTGAACTGGGAATCCAGGAAACAAATCGATGAAATCGCAAAACAAATGACTTACATTGAATTATCTGCAGATAACACTTTTTACGAAGCATTTACCTCTGCACTGTTCCTGCCGCACACCGACCTCACACTGTTTCCATCGGTTTCTAAGGCTATGGCAGGTTAGAAGGAGAAAGAAATGTATATAATCGGAGAAAATATTCACATCATTTCTGATAAGGTGAAAGATGCACTCGCAGCCCGTGATGCTAAATTCTTCCAGACGCTGGCGGTGAAACAGGTTGAAGCAGGCGCTCAGGCACTTGACTTAAATATGGGCCCACGCAAGAGAGATTGGGAGGAAGTATTCCCTTGGATCGTGGAAACCGTCGAAGCAGTAATAGATGTTCCCCTGAGCTTTGACAGCACCAATATCAAAGGGATTGAAGCTGGTTTAAAGAAGGTGACTAAAGCGCAACCAATCATCAACTCCACATCAGCAGACCCGGAACGTTTGGAAAAAGTACCCCTCCTCGCTAAGGAATACAACACAAAGCTTATTGCCCTCACCATGGGCAAAGGCATGATCCCGGTGACTGCAGATGAGCGAGTGAGTATAGCAATGGAAAAAATAATCCCCCGTATGTTGGAGATTGACTTTCCTATCACGGATTTAATCATCGACCCCCTTGTGTTAACCGTTTCAGGATGTCAGGAATACTGCCCTGAACTCATCGAGGCTATCCGCACCCTGCAGGTCGTCTGGGATCCAGCACCTATGATCTCTGTTGGATTATCCAATGTTTCAAACCAGGTACCTCTCGAGAACCGTCCCCTTATCCACGAGGTTTACTGCGCAATGTTGATGGGTGTTGATCTTCAGGTGATGATCGCTGATCCCTTGGATAAAAGTTTGCGAGAAACCATCCGCATCATCGAAGAACGAGATGATAGTACACCTGCGGGAAAACTCTACCTTATGATCAATGACAAAATAGCGAACATGGAGGAAATCACGATAAACGACATTGACACCAGCGACCCGCAACAAATGGCAATATGGAAGACGGTGCAAATCCTTATGAACCGGTGATTTACGCCGACTCCTATTTGGAGCAATAGACCACAGTTTGACTCAAAATAACCGGACATTAGTATGAAAACAGGAGAAAAATATGGCAACCAAAAACGACATCGATATAGACGCACTTCTAGCCAAAGCGAAAAAACCATCAGCAGATGCGATGGAATTGCATCCATTCTACAAAGGCAAAGTCGAAACAGCCTTGAAGTGCGCAGTCCGCGATTTCAATGATTTCGCGATCTGGTACACACCAGGTGTGGCAGCACCTTGCCGGGATATCGAGAAAAACCCGGAAATGGTTTACGAACACACAAACAAATGGAATACTGTCGCTGTAATAAGCGATGGCACCCGCGTGCTTGGTCTAGGAGATATCGGCGCGAAAGCCGGTCTCCCCGTGATGGAAGGCAAAGCGCTGTTGTTTAAATACCTGGGCGGTGTGGATGGCGTCGCCATCATGCTGGACACCAAAGACCCCGATAAGATCATTGAAACTGTGTTATTGCTGCAGCCAGCTTTCGGTGGTATTAACCTGGAAGATTTCTCACAACCTAAATGCTTCAAAATATTGGATACCCTCCGGGAAAAAGCGGAAATCCCAATCTGGCACGATGACCAGCAAGGCACCGCAACTGTCACACTGGCAGGTTTGATGAACGCGCTGAAGATCGTCGGAAAAAAGAAAGAAGAGGTATCTATCGCCTTCATTGGCAGCGGGGCTTCAAACGTCGCCTGCTCCCGCCTGATCTACGCTTGGGGAGTTGATCCCGGTAAATGCCGGATGGTTGACAGCAAAGGAATTTTGGGAAAACACCGCGATGACCTGGAAAAGAGTAAAGCTGAATACGTTGATAAGTGGCGCCTGTGCAATACAACGAACTCTGAAGGCCGCAAAGGTGGTATTTCTGAAGCGCTGGAAGGCGCAGATGTGGCCATCGCCTTATCTAAACCAGGCCCAGGTACGATAAAGCCAGAATGGGTGGAACGAATGAACAGCGACGCGATCCTATTCGCTTGCGCCAACCCGGTGCCGGAGATTTGGCCGTGGGAAGCCAAAGAAGCTGGGGCAAGGATCGTGGCTACCGGTCGTTCCGACTTCCCCAACCAGGTGAACAACTCCCTAGGTTTTCCAGGGATCTTCCGCGGCACACTTGACGTTCGTGCCACGACGATCACCGATGAAATGTGCTTTGCTGCGTCAGAAGCCCTCGCAAACCAGATCGGCGAAAAACTGGACGAAGAACACATCCTGCCTGGCATGGATGATTGGGAGGTCTTCCCCAAGGAAGCTGCTGCTGTGGGTATGAAAGCTCAAGAGCAAGGTATTGCCAGATTAGAAAAAACCTATGATGAACTTTTAGAACACGCTCACAGCATAATCAAACGTTCGCGCGATCTTACCGCTATGATGATGAAAGAAAAATTCATCGAGGATGCGCCAGTTTAAACAAAATAGTTAATACTTTATCAGAATACTGCCAGGAGAAATCTCCTGGCAGTATAATATAATTTGGAGCAAATTTATCGTTAAAGGCAGAGATAACTCAGGTCAAGATATGAAATTAGCAATTAGTGGTAAAGGTGGAGTTGGGAAAACTACTTTAACAGCGCTTCTCGCCCAGGTCTATGCAAACGCAGGCTTTAGTGTGCAGGCTGTTGACGTTGATCCATCACCATGTCTTGCAGGAGCATTGGGGATTCCAGAGGATAAACGTAAAACCCTCCAACCGATTGCAGAGATGGATGAACTCATCTTGGCGCGAACGGGAGCGAAACCGGGAACAACAGGCGGCTTCTTCACACTCAATCCTGTGGTTGATGACATCCCAGATCGGTTTAGTATTGAACACCGTGGAGTGCGCCTCTTAGAAATGGGCGCTGTGGATATGGGAGGTGCTGGCTGCATATGCCCAGAGAGCGCCTTGTTAAAAACCCTCTTCACCCACCTGCTCTTCCGAAAAGACGAGGTGCTCTTGATGGATATGTACGCCGGTGTGGAGCATCTGGGTCGATCGACAGCGGATTTCGTCGACGCCATGCTTGTGGTCGTTGAACCAACTCGGCGGAGTTTGGGCACAGCCTCTCAAATTAGAAACTTGGCAGCTGATATCGGTTTGGATTGTTTGTTAATGGTGGGCAATAAGGTGAAATCCGAGGAAGACGTAAAATTCTTGGAAGAGGTCACTACTGAAATCCCAATCCTGGGCAACCTACCAAGCCATCCGGGCGTGCAAGAGGCAGACCGCTTGGATGTTTCGGTATACGACCACGTTCCAGAGCTGCGAAAGGTAGCAGAGGGTATGGTGAAAGAACTCGAATTATTGATTGATAAAGGATAAAGACAATATGTCAACCACAATCGCATTGGCAGGAAAAGGAGGAGTGGGCAAAACGACTACCGCCGGGATGGTCATCAATTATCTGACACAAAGCCAATCTGGCGCCATATTGGCTATAGACGCAGATCCCAGCAGCAACCTGAACATGGTCTTGGGATTAGACCTGGATTGGACAGTGGGGGACATCCGCGAGGGAATGTTAAGTCAAGTAAAAGAATCTCTAACACAGGGGGGGGCAGCAATGGGCACCATGCCGGGCGGTATGACCAAGCGGGATTACCTAAACTATGAGATCCAGTCTTCGCTTTCCGAAGGAGATCGTTTCGACCTCATCGCCATGGGACGATCTGAAGGTCAGGGCTGCTACTGTGCAGTCAACCATAACTTACGAGATGTTATAGACACAATTAGTAAGAATTACCGTTATGTAGTGGTCGATAACGAAGCAGGGATGGAACACCTCAGCCGCAGAACTACACGAGACGTGAACCACCTTCTGATCATTAGCGATCCTACCCTACGGGGGATTGTGGCAGCGGAAAGGATTGCTGGTTTCCGTCACGAAATGAACATTGAAATCGAAAACGCTTATTTAATTTTAAACAGGTTGTCGGGTGAGATTCCAGCTACTCTTCAAGAAAGAATCAACCAGCTGGACATCCCCCTATTAGGGACGATACCGGCAGATGACACATTAGTCTCTTTCGAGTTCGAGGGACGGCCGTTGGTGGAGTTAGGTGATGAGTCTCCAGTATATCAGGCTGTAGCAGGGATGATGGAAAAGATATTGGATAAACATTAATAAAATGGAACTTCTTTAGACATTCTGGGAGCGTAGCTGGTAAACTATATCTTGTTATTTTGTGCGCCAATAATAAGGAGAAGATCATGCCTGGAATCGTCTGCGCAATCCGAGGCGGTCCCGATAGTCAACCAACCGTTGATAAAGCAATTTCTCTTGCGAGAGAAACCAACTTCCCTATCTATTTTTTATATGTAGTGAATCTTGATTTCCTGTCTCGAACTGAAAGCAGCCGCACCAGTACTCTTTCATTTGAATTGGAACATATGGGAAAATTTATCCTACTCGCTGCACAAGAGAAAGCAAAAGCTCAAAAGGTTACCACTGAGGGTGTCATAAAGCACGGAAAAGACGATGAAGAGTAAGTAGGATTAACCAAACAAATCCAGGCAGACTACGTTGTTTTGGGGTTGCCGCAGGGGGTAGAAGAGAAAGACGTTTTTGCCACTGACCGGATCAAGGAATTATGTAAGCAGATTGAAAGCGAAGCTGGCGCGAAAGTCATTTTTACAGAAAGGCCCCAGGAATGAAAATCCAGCATAGCATCATAAAATTATCTGCATAATTATCCTAGCAGTCGCTCTAACCCTTGTTCTAACGCCCCCTGACGTATCTGCACAAGAAGAATCAAAACAAATATTGATTATTGGCAAAGTTCTTGACGCACAAAATCAACCGGTGGCAGGGGCAAAAGTATCATTAATAAGGATTGACGGCGTAATTTCTGAGACAACCACCCAACTTGATGGACGATTCAGCTTGACAGTCCCTTTAGAGATCGAGGGAAAATGTCCACATAGAGCGTTCACACTTTGAATCAATTGCCATCGAATTAAACGAAGGATATGTTGAAAAATTAAGAGCCGCGGAAAGCCTTGTCTTACCCGTCACCATTTTAACTAGGCATATCAACCCAGCATTCTAGATTGCTTCAATTGTTTTTGTGGTTGCCCTGGTTCTGATAGCCACCGGAAAACTGCATAACACACTGGCAACATTGGCCGGCGCTTCCCTGCTTTTAGGAATCAGCTACCTGGGCCATCCAATAAACGAGAACTTGTACATCTTCGATTTCGCAGGATCACTCAAGCACATCGACTGGAATGTAATATTCCTGATTATGGGAATGATGATGTTCATAGCCATCGTGGAGCATACGGGAATATTCCAATGGATGGCCTTCTTTGCTTACCGCATCTCAGGGGGG
>Ga0114923_10003722_pt1 | contig 10249 bp, 15 predicted proteins | sample SumtaG_FD_89578 | JGI IMG/M metagenome (GOLD analysis project Ga0114923, IMG submission 89578) | Deep subsurface microbial communities from Indian Ocean to uncover new lineages of life (NeLLi) - Sumatra_00157 metaG | ecosystem: Environmental > Aquatic > Marine > Oceanic > Sediment | place: near...
ACAGCGGATTTGCGAATGAAAAAGCTCTCTCGACAGGGGTTAATTCATACGCAGCTCAAGACTCGATTCCAATCATTGAAAAAGGCGTGATCGCGGCTTTACTCGGTGAAGATGTGACCGAGGGCGGAATTGGATATTTTGTCCATACCGTCGGAGCAAGCGCACTGCATACCTGGAGATCTGACCTTGACACGAATAAGGCCAGTCAAGTTCCGGGGCGTTACCTGCAAGATGGCGTTTCAGGTGAAGTGATTTTGTTTAAACTTGATGACGCAGCCGGTCTTGGCTCAGTCTTAACATAAGGTGAATTAATGGAAACTACGATAGAATTTTTGAAAGAAACTCTGGATTATATCCAAAGTGACCGCCGCCTTATGAGAATCGTTAACCCTGATGGAAAGTTGACACCATATCGGATGGACCAACTAGGAGAAGCGTTTCGAAGGGTTGAGTGGGAAAAGGCAGAGATGGAGAACAGCGCTTACAAAGGTCAGTATAATAAAGACCTGTCAGATGATCAGATCATCGAGAACATGGAAAAAGCTGGTCGTTTTGATGCAAATGAAGGACTGGTCTTTGCGCGGCAACTGGAAGAAATCGATCCGACTCGTTATGAGGTAGTACATAAGCCTCTGACGAAATGGAAAGAGGTTCTGCCAGTGAAAACCTTTACCCCTGGAATTGACCGGATCACATATCGGTTGATGGATCAGACCGGTGAGGCTGCTTTGAGTTCACCCGGTAATATGACGGATGTTCCAATGGCAGACGCAAACGCGACGGAATTCAGCAACGGTGTGTTTGCCTGGGTACTTGGTTATTTTTATACCGCTCAGGAATTGAGACGTGCTGCCGTTGCCGGTGTCCCTCTCCCCTCAGAGAAAATCATCGCTGTTGAACGTGGTTATGCAAAAAGATTGCAAACAACTATGTTTGATGGGGATACAAGGATCGGTCTGAAGGGCTTTATCAATGCCACTGGGGTTACCAACACCCAGGCCGCAGCTCCTGCTTCCGGGAGTGATAGAACATGGGACGGCGGCGATAAGACCAATGACGAAGTTGCGACAGATATCACAGTCTCGGCATCTCGTATTCGGGCCAGAACTTTCGGTGAATTTGGCGAAGCCAACCTGACTGTTGCGCTTCCGCAGACTGAGTTTGATTACATCGCTACTACCAGGATGGCATCAGGAACAGATACAACCATCATGCAGTTTCTCCTGAATAATTCAGCATCAAACGGCATCGCCCGCTTTGTTGTTGTTCATGACCTGGTTGGGGAGGGTACGGGATCAACTCAGTTGATGATCATTTATCCAATGGAAAACAGAGTCCTTGAGGCGAACGTTGCCGAACAGATTCTCTGGATGCCAATGGAAAACAGAGGAACTTCTTTTATCTTCAATAGCGAGATGGAATTTGGCGGGGTAACAGTCCGCTATGCAATCGCCATGGACCAAACCTACGGAATATAAGGGGAATTATGCATGAGATTTACTCAAAGCTGGATTCCCTGAATACTCTTAACGGGGTGGTCGTTGGAGCTACGAAGAACAAGTCCTTCACCGTTGATTTTAAGCCGGGAGTTACGACGCAATTACCAGACGACCAATATGATGCTCTCATGGAAGATAAAGGGGGCATCTTTAAAATTCTCCATAAGTCTGGTGATTTTATCGAGTCGGTTGAAAAAGTCACAGATGACCTTTCTTCACTGGAGGGAAATCTTATCAAAGCTCAGAAAGCGCTGGATGATGCAAGAAAAGCGCAGAAGGAGAATGACGTCGTTGACGGTGTCAAATTAGCTGAGGACGTTTTGAAGGGAGCGGAAGATACTCTTAAAAAGGCATCCGATGCAAATGAGAAAAAAGGCGCGTCGATCGCTGTTAAGAACGCAAAAACAGCATTGACAAAAGCACAAAACGCGGCCAAGAAGGGTAAATAATGGCACTTCCAGATATTACATGGGCTGATGTACAGAACACGGCCATAGATATTGCTGATGAACTTGAGCTATTCACACCGGCTCAACGTGACCTGGTGATAAATATGACAAACCGTCGAATTGCACAGTCTCGATATCTGGATGATACATTCGATGCGAGGCGCTACTATGCTTCGCATTGGGCTAATATGGCTATTACTCCACCTGCCGGAGAAGGAACAAGGTCCAGCGAATCTATTGGATCAGTATCAACGGGGGTGACGTTGGCAGTTAACAACCCACCCCCTGATATGACCATTCAGGAAACTCAATATGGAAGGTCATTTTGGCATATAATGAAGCATAGATTCGTGGGGTTTTACAACTGATGGGTGTTGAGATCATAGACACAGATTTAGGGTGGGAAGATATATTTGATTCGATTATCGAAGATAACGACAAAGAAGTTGAGGTTGGCTATTACCAGGAAGATCAAGAGGACGGTATTGGGATGGCTGAACTTGCTGCAACTCATGAATTTGAAGACAGACCCTTCATGAGACGTTCTTTCGATAATGGGGTGAAAGATATTTTCAAAATACAGGGTGAGTTAATCGGGAAAATGATTGACGGTGGTATAGACAAAAATCAAGTGATGGAAGTCACAGGAGACTTTCATAAAAACCAGATTCAAAACGGGGTCGTTCAGAGAACTTTAGGGTTAAAAGAAAACGCACAAATAACGATTGATAGAAAAGGCTCTGATACTCCATTAATTGATTCATCAAGAATGATAAACGCAACACGATCAAAAATAGTAAAAAAGAATGGGTAAGCCTGGACTTGGAATAAAAAAGATAATCAAGAAATATGCCACAAAGCATGAGATAAGAGGCAACGCTCAAGAAGATGGTTTTTACAATGATGATGGGGTTTTTGAGAGAGGGTCAAGAGATCCTGAGTTTATTCAGATTCATCATCAACCACTATCTGGAAAAGAAGCTCAGAATTTACCGGAAAACCTGAGAACAAAAACTCTCTTGAATTATTGGACAATTGAGTCAGATAAAATCGACGTCAAAAAACAAGTGATTATTGGTAATAAAATATACAGCATTGAGACAATCAAAGAATTCACATCACACACTGAGGGAATGATGTCTCGGTCTGGAACACAACAAAATATAGATGAAAGCTAAAATCAAAGGCTTAATTAAACTTTTGAATCCTGATTTAAACGAGATAGTTTTTGGAAAGCAGATTGCCGAAAGCCCTCCAAATCCTTATGCAAGATTCAATTTCATTTCAGGTCCGAGATTGGGTAGGCCGTTTAAAACAACCACATTCGACGGTATAAATAAACCCAATGTTGTAACTGAACACCTACAAACACAGAGACTGTTGAACGTTGAAATCGTTTATTATACAAAAACCGAGTCTGACCTTTTAGAAGACTCAAGTAATGGCCAGACAGTAATCAATAAAACAGCGACAGATTTTGCGGGTGATTTTGTAAACGGATTAGAGGGTAGTCTAGTTTTGGATTACATGACAGACAATGAATTTTCAATTTTAAACTTCACAAACGATTTCCAAGAGGTTGACGAATTTCTGTCTGATGTATGGGAAAGAAGGTCAACGATAGAAATCCAAGTGAATTTTGTAGGGACATCCACTAGCGATATTCCATTCATTAGTGGACTTGACGCCAATAGTGATCCGGCAACGATCACAGGCAATTACACAAACCCTGATGGGAGTGATTTATAATGGCTATAGATGATGTGAGCGTCACTATTTCGGTGGGTGACACAAAAATTAAAGCGGCTGGGTTCGGGGTTCCATTGGTATTGCCTGAAGATACTCACTCTGTTTTTGTAGACAGGACAAAGGAATACGGCACCTTGGCAGAGGTTACGGTCGATTTTGCTGTAACGACAAAGACCAACAAAGCGGCTGCGGCTCTATTTGCCCAGACCACAAAAAGCGGCAAATCAATCGAAAAAATAAAGATTGGTCGTGTTGATTCAGGAGATGCTGATGTAAGTGCAACCCTTGCAGCGATTTGGCTAGTTGATAGCGAATGGTACGAGCTGACATATGAAAGCAAAGTCGAGGCTGATATTCTGTTGGCGGCGGCATGGGCGGAAACCGTGAGTGTTATCTATATCATTTCCGTTGAAGATGCTGACATTTTGACAAGTGTTGACACTGACTTGATGTCCCTGCTTCAAGGATTCAGTTATGACAGAAGCGGACTGATTTGGAATCATCAAGGCGGGGTTGACGCTGCGGATGTCGATATTACGGTTGCGTCTGAGGTTGCTACCGTTACGGAAGCCTTACACGGTCTCCGGGTAAATGATCCAGTGACAGTCTCGGGCGCTGATGGGTCCGATCTAAACGGGAATAAGTTTGTTGCAACTGTCCCGACTGACGGAACATGGACATACGCCACAACTGAAGGTGACGGAGCAGACGCCAACAACGGAGCAATCGATTACTTCGCCAGATATGTTTTTGGTGACGCTGGATGGTGCGGTCAAACACTACCAGAAGATCCCGGAACTCTGACATGGAAATTCCAAACGATCTCAGGTTTGCTGGCAACCCCTACGTCATTGATGAATACATCGGAAAGAGGGCTGGCAGAAGGCAAAAACGCCAATATCTACATTGAAAATGCAGGTGTCAGCCATACCCGGGAGGGAATCATGGCAAGCGGGCGGTTTATCGATGTTCAAAGAGGTGTTGATTGGTTAGATGCGAGACTTGAAGAGGCTGTCTTTGCTCAGTTGGTTAACTTGCAAAAAATACCATATACCAACGCTGGTTTGACAATCATCGAGTCAGCAATGCGGGCTGTCCTAAATGATGCTCTGCAAGCGACTGTAATCAATCCAATCAGTGATACAGAAGCATTTACAATCACAATTCCAAAAGTGACCGACATCCCGGTAGCGGATCGGCAAAACAGATTATTTCCTGATATCGAATTCGCTGCACTGGTAGGTAATGCCGTGCATGGTGTTCAGATTCAGGGCAAACTCCAAGTTTAACGGGGGATAAATGGCAGATTTAAGTAACAGATCATCAGGATACAATCCAGCCGAGGTCGCTGTAATAGTAGCCGGACTTACTATTACAGGTTTTGCTGAGGGGACAGGGATTGAAATTGAAAGGGATGAGGACACGTTCACAAAGCAAACTGGATCAAACGGAGAAGTGACCCGGACTATGCGAAACAATAGGGGTGGTAGTATGATATTCACCCTTTTGCAAGGATCTGAAAGCAATCTTGTACTTTCAAATCTGCATAACGTAGACGAGAATACAGGCGCTGGGTCATTCCCTGTTATCGTAAAAGATAACTCAGGTGTCACAGTTCATGAATCGACAACAGCATGGGTCAAAAAAATGGCAAAGGTGACTTACGCAACCGCGCACGAAGCGAAGGTCTGGACACTCGACTGCGCCCAACTAATTGGAAGTATCGGAGGCAATACAACTCTATAATGGAAAAAGATATAATGATAGGCGGAACAGAATACCGCGTAGCTCAATACAGAGTTGAAAAACGTATGGTATTCCATATGCAATTGACTAAGCTTATGGGATATGGCGCGAAAATTGCCGATGGAATTGTAAACGGCATGGTCGATGAAAACATCCAGCTTGATCAAATCGGGGTAGGTGAGGCAATCAAAAACATAGTTGAAAAACTAGACCCGGTTGAGCACACCAAATTTGTCATGAGTACCATAAAAGCACTCACAATGTCCCCTAAACAATGTGGCCCTGATGGTAAGCCTGATGAATTTGATATTCATTTCACAGATCATTTTTCGGACATTTACCCGCTGTTTACCGAGATAGTAGAACACAATGTAACCGATTCGATCAGCGCCGATCTTAAAAAAAAATTAGCGGGTTACATTTCGACTATGCTCGGTTTTATCGGGGAACCGGAAACATCAACGGCGGATTCACAGAAACCGAAGAGTTAGTATGGCAGGTAGTTGAATCAAAAACGGCAACATTGAGAGAAGTCAAGACAGAATGGTATTATTCAGACCTTTTAAAATTCGCGTACAGATCTAACATCAATTACATTAATCAACGACTACAAGAACCCGATGGCGACAGTTAGAAAATTAGTCACTAAATTAGCGTTTGAGGCTGATACATCACAGGCTGATAAGTTTGAGCGTATTATTATCAGACTCAAGACCAAGGTTGAAGCGCTGAACAGGGCTATGAAGTCAAAATCTGAGGACGATAGAAGAAAAAGAATAAACAAACTTGCAACCGCTTTCAAAAGATTACGTGAAAAAATTGACCAGACAAAAATAGGTAAGGCGGTTAAGAATTTTGGGAAGAGAATAATAAAAGCAACCGAAGCTTTCAACACTGCGGTACTTCCTAAAATAAGAAAAATAGCAGGCCGGATTGTCGGAGTTTTTAAAGGCATTGCCGAAAAGATAAAGAATAACAAGCTAAAAATAATCGGGGCAATAATTGCGGCGGCGGCTGCGATAAAAAGCGCAACATTGAGAACGGCTGAAGTTGAGACGTTGGATGTTGCCATAATCGGAAAGTTTGGGGAAGAAGGGGCCAAGGAACTAAATAAACAGATCGAAAAGATCAAAAAGGATTTAAAGATTGGCGAACTGTTCTCAGCCTTGGAAATAAAACAGGGCATTGTCACTGCGATTCAATTAGGCGTGGACCCCAAGGCCATAGGGAGGCAGATCCAAGATGCTTTGCTGGCAGCTGCGACGACTCCGGGGGCTTCTTTTGAGGAAGCAATGGCGGCATTTACGACTTTCACTTTTACCGGTGATGAGGCTTCACTCGCTAAATTTGGAACATTCAACAGAGATCAGATCGAAGCCTTAAAAATAGCCCGGAGAGAAGCGAGTAATTTTACCAATGAAAGAAAAGAACAGATACTGTTGCAAGCTAACGCGCTCAAAAGGGCCGATGGACTAAGACAATTAGAAAGAGTATTGGGGACAACTTCAGCGAAAATATCAAAAACAACAGGAGAGATAGCAGACTCTTGGTTGAGGGCGGGAAACGCGATCAAGGACAATGTTAATAACCAACTAGATAATACACTCGAACTAATAAAGAGCATAAAAAACGAGGGCCTGACCGAGACTTTTTTGAATTTTCAGCAAACATTACCGAGCGGCGAAAAAGGTAAGTCCATAAAAGAAAATCTAAGCTCTGCAAAGGGTCTGATATCAGATCGGCGGACCGACAAGGAAACAAAAGATCCGGGTTTTCTTCAGCAAAGGTCAGACGTTGGACTTTTGGGTTTGATACTTGGATTTAAAAATAAACAGCCACAAACACAGGGACAGTCTTTGAGTGCTCCGAGCGTTGCCCCCGCTGGTATATCATCAGGCGGTCAAGAAATAACAGTCACTCAAAACATAACCGTAGACGGTAACGTGGTGGATGTAAGCAGAACCGAACAGTCAAAAATGTGGAAAGCCCTTCAATCTGCTATAATGGTGTCTAATCAATCAAGATTCGGAGCCTCGGCGAATAGACAATGAGCTTTATAGTTAAATCATTTATTGATCAAAGAACAACGCTGATAACTCAGCCGGGAGACTTGCAGCCCAGCACCGGGGCAGCTCCTGTTCTAGGCCCATTTGGTGGTATTGATATTCCAAAATCAATCACATTTGATGCCGTTGTTCAGGAATCGCACGAACACAGAAACCTGATCACAGAAAACCCAATTGAGGACGGATCAATAGTATCTGATCATAAAACAAAATTGCCGTTTGTTCTGAACATGTCGGGACTTTTAACCGATACACCCATTGCAAAGAATATCCCTTTGTTCGGTGCCATATTTTCATCAGAAGGCAGAGCAAGAAAATTGATGGATGATATTGTGAACGTAGATAATGAAAACGTCTTGTTTACGATCATCACAGGTATGAAGGCATATAAAAATCTACTGTTCGAAGAGTTGACACCACAAAGGGGCAGTGAAGATTCAGGGATAAGATTTCAAGCCAAGTGCAAGCAGATTCAAGCAGTATCAAAGTCAGGTGAATTTTTCACAGACGTTTCATCAGATGTTCAACACACCGCCTTCGGGATAATTGGCGGCGGAATAGTGGTCCCGTTTTAATATGGCAACATTAACGATACCAGTCAGAAACGACATTTTCTTTTATCGACAGTTTGTTACACTGGATAACGTCGAATATATTATGGTGTTCGATCTCAACGACAGGGAAGACTCATGGTATTTAGGTTTTGAAGATGATATTTTGAACGGTATAAGGATATCTGGAAACAACGATATTTTAAAACAATTTCATCATCTTGAAGTGCCTCCCGGAGAACTTAAAATAGTAGATTTAGACGGTCTCAACCGCGAACCAGCAAGGGCAACATTTGGAGACAGAGTGATCCTGACTTATGAGGAAACGACGTGATAAATTTTGGCCGCGTAGTGGAGATTGACATCAAAAACAACCGTCAAACGATAGAGATTAGAAACCTCAAAATGATTTTTGACGTTCAAGATCAGGTTGGTGACGAACCAGCGCAGGGACGGTTCACAATATTCAATCTCAATCCAGATAATAGGGCGGCAATAAGGTTTGAAAAATTAAAAAGCTTGGATAAATTTGGTGATACGATAACTATTAGGGCTGGGTACCAGGACGACATAAAACAGCTGTACGAAGGCGCTATTATATCAGCCATAAACAACAAAAACGGGCCTGATTGGATGACTGAAATTATAGCGGTTCCAGAGATAGCGAGGCTTTTAACCGCAACAGTCAGCAGAGCTCAACCGTACCCGAAAGGAACACCGAAAGCTTCAATATTTTTTGATGTTATTGACGATCTAAACATACCATTGAACAGCCAAGAAAAATCAAAGGTATTGGAGATACTAGGAACAGCTCAGATAAAAAAGAGTTGGACTCTGTATGGATCAGCCGTAGATGTTCTTAATAGGCTGTCAAAGCAATGGAAAGAGATGATCAACGTTAGATATTACGGCAACAAAGTCAGCACGCTGGTTGTGGGTGAATCCGTCAATACAGTGCCGGTAAAAATAAATAGAGGCAATCTGATAGGGTCAGTCGAAGTTACAGACGGTGGCGTAAAATTTAAAGCTCAATTGGATGGTGAACTGAATTTACACAAACTGGTTGATGTGGAATCAGCGACAGTTGACGACCTGACAACATCAGGTAAGTATGTCACCACAATGGTAAATCACAGAGGGGACAATAGACAGGGAGATTTTTCAACGTCTTGCGCTTGTGTTTTTCCAAATAGTGAAAAGGGGATATTTAGACAGGGACTTCTGTAATGGCGGAGCTAGATAATCCAGGGTTAATGGATGTCATGAACCAATTCTGGGATTGGAAGACAAACCAGATGTGGACCGCCTTTCCTGGAAAATGCATCAAGTATGACTCATCAAAAAGGCAAGGATCAATTGAAGTTTTAGTCAAGTATTTATTCGGAGAGGATGAGGTACCAAAATCAATACCAAATTTACTTGATGTTCCGGTCATGATGCCTGGTAACCAATTCGCAACGATTAATTTACCGAAATTGGGGTCCGGTTCTTTTGGGCTGATGATTGCCGCAAATATAGATATAACAGACTGGATTCTTGGAAGCGGTCAGGCCGTATTGCCGACAGAAGATAGACGATGGGATATAAACGATGGTTTTTTTATTCCCGGAGTTTTTCCAGAAGGTGCACCATACCAAGGAACGATTGATGATGATGTTTTAGATATATCTGTTAAGCCTGGAACAAAAGTAAAAATAGGTAATAGCGTGGCAGATTTGCCGGGAATGTTTGACGAATTACTGACATTATTGCAGGGAACAGTTGATTTTACCGGAATTGCTTCAACAGGAACGAACATAAAAATATTAACACAGCTGGCAACGCTTCAAGCTAAACTAGGGCAGATAAAGGCGTAATGGCATATAATCCAACAACATACAAAAACACAATCAAGACTGGACTTTTAGCGGCTATAGGAACTCCGGGCGCTGAGGATGCTTTTGCCCAAATATTGGCTGATGCTCTTGGTGTCGCAATATCTCAGCTAGAATCATCATCCGGTGACGTTACGGTTCCAGGAACTGGTTTGGTTGCCCCTGCTGGCGGCGGGGCGGTGACTGGATCGGCAACGGCGGCCCTGATCGCTCCTGGTAAAATAAAATAATGGCTACCTTAGCAACATATTTACTCACTGGAACCGGAGACCTTGACATATCAGGCGGAACGTTCACTGTTGTTGAGGATGAAGA
>Ga0114923_10003723_pt1 | contig 10242 bp, 11 predicted proteins | sample SumtaG_FD_89578 | JGI IMG/M metagenome (GOLD analysis project Ga0114923, IMG submission 89578) | Deep subsurface microbial communities from Indian Ocean to uncover new lineages of life (NeLLi) - Sumatra_00157 metaG | ecosystem: Environmental > Aquatic > Marine > Oceanic > Sediment | place: near...
CGCCCTCCACTAAGTATGGCAGGGGCGAAGGCCCACGGCCGATAATTGCATCGGTTCTGTCGGGAATTTTGGGATTATTAAATACGATGGTAGTAATATGCTCTTGATCCGTTTTGGCTTTTGTTAATTTTACAATACGTTCAAAAAGGTAGACGGTGGCTTCAGGTCCCATTCCGCCGAGGATTCCTATTGTTTTACTCATATGCTTCTCCTGGTTTTAGCGGTTTTTATATTTTACCATGTAAACGATTCTTTGTAAAAAAGAGAAAAAGACAAAAAGAGTTGACATCTTTATTTTAATCGTTAATAATATAGCTGTCATGATTTCTTTAAAGGAAAGCCCTGTTAAGACACGCCTGGTATCCAAAAATCCTATTGTAAAAAAAATAAACGAAGGGGAAGCAAAGGAAGGGATACTGGATTTACTGCTCTCAAAACAATTACCCTTCACGGAAGAAGAATATCTTGAAAGCCTGGTTTTTTTGATAAATAATGAAAAATATAAATCGAAAGCATTGAGCCTGTTAAAACAGGTTCCCGAATCTACAAAAACAAATTATATTGAGAAACGTGAAGCCAATCACCGGGTGGCCTACTTTATTATATTCGATGCCTTGAGCGGGGGGAATGTGAAAATCATCGCCAAGGCCATCCGCAATCAAGCGCTTCCCTATGAATTCCTGTTAAAAATAGCGGAGAAAGGTGACATTTCCATGCTGGAAATGTTGTTGGACAACCAGATCAAACTGATCGCCTACCCCGAAATTATGGAGGCAATGGAGAACAATGCCGAAGTCAACAATTTTGTCAAAATTAAAATAAAAGAGATCAGGGACTTCTATTTGCGGGAAGAAAGCGCAGAGGAAATACCGGTAGAAGACGTTCTTAGCGACGACGTCGTTAAAGAGGCCATATCCGAAGAGCGGCCGGGGGAAATGAAACGCGATGAAGATGAAGAGGGCCAGCTTGATGATATGGGCAGTATAAAAGTGGAAGAACGGGCACTTTCAACCCTGCAGGAAATCAATAAAATGTCCATCTCGGACCGAATTAAACTGGCCCTGGGCGGCAATAAAACCCATCGCATGATCCTGGTAAAAGACCCCAACAAAATGGTCGCCCTGTCTGTGGTTGAGAGTCCCAAAGTAACTGCCGATGAAGTGGTCTTGCTGGCCAGGAATAAAAGTATCGACTCGGAAATAATCGCAAAGATAGCAAACAACAGGGAGTGGACAAAAAATTATCCCGTTATCCTGGAACTGGTGCATAACCCCAAAACACCGATTAAAAGTTCCCTGGGATTTGTCAAAAAGCTGTACCTCCGGGATTTGAAACTGTTAAGTCAAGACAAAAACATCAACCCGGTGGTACGAAATCTTATCGTCAATTTCTACCGGGAGAAAACCAGCGTAAAGAAACAATAAACCGGTTCTCAATTTTCCGTTTCAATCTCTTCCAGGTCTTCGTTGTAGATGACGGTTTTATTTCTCCCGGTTTTTTTGGCAGAGTAGAGGGCTTTATCCGCGCGATCCAGGATTTCTTCTATGGTTTGCCCGTGATCGGGATAGCTGGCAATTCCCAGGGACAGGGTCAATTTTCCCAACGGTTGATGTTGTGCTCCCGCAAAGGATTCTTCTTCCACCGTTTCTCTCAAGCGATCGGCAGCTAAAAACGCCCCTACTTTATCCGAGTTGGGGAGAATAATCACAAATTCATCCCCCCCATATTTGGCCAGGACATCGGTGGACCTGAATGCACTTTTCATTAAGTCACCGATTTGGCGCAGCACCTGCGAACCTTTAACATGACCATTGGCGTCGTTATAGTCTTTAAAATGGTCGAGATCGAATATGATTAAAGAAAATGTCGAATGATACCTTTTGGATTTCTCCAGTTGCAGCTTAAGCAGTAAAAAGAAATGGGATTGGTTGTACAAACCGGTCAGGCCGTCGGTAACGGAAAGCTCCCGGGTCTTTTGCAAGAGGCCCTGGATTTTTTTTTCATTTTCTCTTAAGTTTTTGGATAAATAGGCGGAAATAAAAAAGGCAAAAAGTAAAATAATATTAAAGGATATCAAGAAGGTTATTTTTTCGCTGGAAACAATCAAACCTTCACCGGAAAAGAATATTACCATCACCAGTATAATGGCTGTCAAGGTGTTTCTAAGGGCTTTTTTGTAACTGATCAAAAAGGGAGCCACCATGATATAAAATATAAATAATATCATCACCGGGCTTTCAAACCCGCGGGAAAAAAAGACCAGCAGGGAGAGCACCACCAGGTCGAAATCCAATTGCAGGGATGCCAGCGATGTATACAACTTGAAATCATGTTTTTCCGATGGAAATTTCAAACTCCTTTTCAAGGCAAAGGTAAAGATGATATTTCCTAAAATAGCCAGCCCCAGTATTAAAGCCAAATGTCTATGATCGATGCATATTTCCGATGAAATAGAATTATAGGTGACAAAAAAAACCAGGATAAAAAATGTATATATCCACCTGATTTTTGTCAACCAGAGATTTTTACCCGCCATCAATTCCGTGGCAAAAACCTGGGGGTTTTTGACGGCCAACGTCTCGTCTTGTTCACTTTTTAAATTTTCTAGAATTTCCATGTATATAAAATAAATTTTTTTTAAAGAAAAGTCAAATGAAATGTTGAAGTATTCTCGCGAAAATATTAAAATGGGAACTAAATTGTTTAAAAAAAAATTTAAAAAAAACCTGTAACTTCTAAAGGAGGTACATTTTGTATAAGAGAACAAAACTTTTCGACCCGTACTATTACAAGTTTATCGGGTCCTGGGCATGGATTTTGCACCGTTTGGCTGGACTGGCGCTTATTTTTTATCTCTCCATCCATCTCTGGGTGATCAATGCCTTAACCCTTGGCCCCGACAAATACAACGATGTGATGACGTTCCTCGCTTCACCCCTGTTTAAAATCCTCGAGGCCGGCTTATGGGGCGTCATACTTTTCCATGCTTTTAACGGTATTCGCATTGTGATGGTGGATTTTTTCAAAGGATCTCTCTTTCACAAAAAGTTGTTCGTCGTGCTTATTGCCATCGCGTTCGCGTTATGGGCAGTGGGAACTTACCTGCTGCTTTCCCACGTGCAGTGGTAACCGGGAGGAAATGAGAAAATGATGAAAAAGAATTTTAAAGAAACGTCTAAAACCGGCGCAATTGCCTGGTTATTGCAGAGAATATCGGCGGTAATACTGTTTATTTTATTGATATACCATTTTGTTTACTATCATTTTATCAGCGCGGGTAACTACCTCTGGGATAAAGTGGTGGCCAAAATGCAGTCTCCCTGGTTCAACCTGCTCCAGTTTATATTCTTAGTCACAGCGTTGTATCATGGCTTAAACGGAATTTGGATGATATCAGAGGATTATATCCACAATAAATTCCGGCGCATGTTTATCTTCGGTTTGATTCTCATGGTAGGTCTGGCATTGTTCTTTATCGGTGTGTTAACCATTATTAAAATCTCGAGCCTGAAATTAGGAGTATAAGTATGAAAGTAGAGGAAGCAAAAAAATATCATAGAATCGACGCGGTGGTAGTAGGCGCCGGGTTGGCCGGTTTAAGGGCCGCCCTGGAGATCGCCAAAAACGGTCACCAGGTAGCAGTACTAACAAAAGTCTATCCCACCCGCTCCCATTCTGGCGCGGCCCAGGGTGGAATCGCAGCCGCCCTGGCCAATGCCCGGGAGGATTCCGAAGAGCTGCACATGTTCGACACCATCAAAGGAAGCGACTACCTGGGAGACCAGGACGTGATCGAGTTTTTTGTGGAGGAAGCCATTAAAACCGTTTATGAGCTGGAGCACATGGGTGTGCCTTTTTCCAGGACAGCCGACGGCCGCATCAACCAACGGGCCTTTGGCGGACACAGCTCCCCCAGGGCTTGCTTTTCAGCGGATATCACCGGTCATGTTCTTCTTCATACCCTGTATGAACAATGCGTCAAGCATAATGTCCATTTTTTTAGTGAGTTCCAGGTATTTTCACTATTAATCCGGGATGATATCGCCCGGGGTGTGGTGGCCTGGGATATTCGCAGTGGCGGGCTGCATATTTTCCATGCCAAAGCGGTTCTGCTGGCCACCGGCGGTTATGGACGGGCCTTTAAAATCAACTCCAATGCCCACGCCAATACCGGCGACGCCCTGGGATTGATCCTGGAATGCGGACTCCCCCTGGAGGACATGGAATTTGTCCAATTCCATCCCACCGGTCTGTATAAACACGGCATATTGCTGTCCGAAGCAGCCCGGGGTGAAGGCGCTCACATTACCAACACCAACGGTGAGCGATTTATGAAAAGTTACGCCCCCAGCAAAATGGAATTAGCCCCCCGGGACGTGGTCTCGCGGGCCGAACAAACTGAAATTAACGAAGGCAGGGGCATAAACGGTAACGCATACGTTTACCTGGACTTACGCCCCATCGGTAAAAAGCGGATCCTGGAACGGCTGCCCCAGGTCTACGACCTGGCACTCAACTACTTAAAAGTGGACGCCCTGAAAGAGGCGGTTCCCATCCAGCCCACCGCCCACTATTCCATGGGAGGAATCCCGGCCAACATCGATACCGAAGTCGGCAAGGACGCCAAAGGCACGGTGGTGAGGGGACTCTACACCGCCGGGGAAGCCTCCTGCCTGTCGCTGCACGGCGCCAACCGGCTGGGTACCAACTCGCTGCAAGGCGCCACCACTTTCGGACGAATCGCCGGCGTCCATATGTCAAAATTCGTCGGGGACCACAGTACCAGCTATGAAAAATTACCGGAAAATCCGCTGGAGCTGGCCCAGGCAAAAATTTCAGCCCTCATGGAAGGAACCGGCAAAGAAAGATATGCCGATATCCGTGACCAATTGCAGGAGAGCATGACCAATATGGTAGGCGTCTTCAGGAAAGAAGAAGACATGCTGAAATTGAAAAAAGTCCTTAAAGAACTGCAAGAGCGTTACAAAGACGTTACCATCGATGATAAATCCTCCGCCTTTAACCTGGATTTGCTGGAAGCCTTCGAGTTGGGCAACCTGTTGAGCTTTTCCGAGGTCATCGTGGAGGGGGCCATTGCCAGGAAGGAGTCTAGAGGTGCCCATTACCGCACCGATTATCCCAAACGGGATGATAAAACCTGGCTCAGGCATACACTGGCATGGAAAAGTAAAGACGGCGTAAAACTGGATCATTCCAAAGAAGTGCTCATTTACATGGACCGCTTCCCACCCCAGGAACGAAAATATTAGCAGTAAGAGTTAAAAGGAGATAAACCATGGAAGAAGCAAAGGTAACGGCAAACGTTAAAATTTTAAGATATAACCCGGAAAAGGATAAAAAACCCCATTGGGAAAAATATGAGGTGGAAGTGGCTCCCGACGTCACCATCCTCGATGTATTAAACGAGATCCACTGGAAATTGGACGGCACCCTGGCTTATCGCCGGTCGTGCCGCAGTGCCATTTGCGGCTCCTGTGCCATGAAGATCAACGGGCAAAATCTATTGGCCTGTGAAACGCCCCTGTTCAGGTTTAAAGGTAATAAAGTAAAAATCGAACCGCTGCCCGGGTTAAGGATCATTAAAGACCTGGTGGTGGATTGGGATGATTTTTTCGCCAAGCTGGACCGCATCAAACCCTATTTGATAGTGGACAAATCCATCCCGGACAAGGAATTTCTTCAAACCCCCGAAGTATTTGAAGCCATCCGGGAAGCGGCCACCTGCATCCTTTGTGCCGCCTGCACCTCTTCCTGTCCCAGTTTATGGGGCAATGAGGATTACCTGGGACCGGCTGCCCTATTAAAAGCCTACCGCTTTATCTTCGACACCAGGGATGACGGTGGGGATGAGCGCATCGATATTATCAACGACAGGAACGGCATCTGGAGATGCCACACTATTTTTAACTGTATGGAAGCCTGTCCCAAAGATATCAAAATCACCGAGTACCTGTCGCGGCTAAAGGTAAAGGCAACGGAAAATTCGATTTAACAGCTAGTGCTCAATTGCAAAAATAAGCAAACGCCCGAAGGGCTATAAGAAGTTTTGATCAAACTTTTTCAAAAGTTTGCCGCCGGAGGCAGCAGGGAACGCCCTTGCCTTTGCTGCGCTCCCTGCCTTCTCCACACTTAAATCAAACCGGCTGCACTGCTAAGCCTTTTTTTTCATACTTTTAGCGGTGCCGGCCGGTTTTTCAACGGCATCTTTATGGGGAACATAATCCTGACCGGTATCTTCCGGTGCAGGCGTTTCGCCGCCATCGGTTTCCTCTGCAGCCGGTTTGGGCTTGGGCCGGTTCCGTACAAATATCCCAATCCGTTCCAGGGTCTGGTGATTGTCATTCTCAAACAACATGAACAAAACCGCTTTTACCTGGTGCATATAGCGCCTCAATTCAGACAGTTTTACATCCCGTTCTTCCGTTAAACGCTGACATTCACCCATTAAATTGGTATACTGTTGATGGAGATCCCGGACTGCAGCGACATCATCCAATTCCTTTTGCATTTTTTCTGCCGTTACATCGAGGGTTGTAAGCTCAGCAAGAATATGCTCTTTGGCTTTGGTATTGGAATAAAAATTGACCGCCTGGGTCAGGAAAGACGGGATACTCTTCTTGCGTTTGCCTTCCAATCCCAGCTCTTCGATCAATTCCGGGGTATCGTAGAGGACCGTTTTAAAGACACTCACATAAAATGAGAGTTTTTTAGAGACCTCGGTAAATTTCGCTCTCATAGAGAAGCTTAATTTTGCCTGTTCTCCCCGTTTACCGAGCAGCTCCTGGTAAACCGACTCAACCCCTTTGAGCAATTCGATCCCCTTGTCAAGGTGTTCTTCGGAGTGACCGAAAGAAACGATTTTTTCCTTGATCGGAAAATCTTGTTTTAAACTCAAAAGAGTGATACCTGTTTCGTGTAAATACTTTTCAATTGTTTTGTTTGTTAAAATCATTTTTTTCTCCTTACTTAGGTTTTTTTATTTTTTTTTCCATTAATGGCTTGGTGAAGAGGGGATCGGCATGAAAAAGGCGGGGACCGTACTGAATTTTCCGGGGACACCCTAAATTTTCCGGGGACCGCCCTGAATTTGCCGGGGACCGCCCTGAATTTGCCGGGGACCGTACTAAATTTGCCGGGGACCGCCCTAAATTTCCGGTGACCACGCTGAATTTTCCGGGGACCGTACTAAATTTTCCGGGGACCGTGCTAAATTTACCGGGGACCGCCCTAAATTTCCGGTGACCATGCTGAATTTGCCGGTGACCGCCCTGAATTTGCCGGCGTCCACCGTGAATAGAGTGATGCACAGCCCGGCAATTCCAGTGTAATGCCTGAATTTTCCGGTGCATCCCATGAATTTCCCCGTACCCAACCTGAACACTGCGATACATTGCCCGGCAATCCGAATGCATGACGTAACCGTCATGGTGCAATTGCCGGATTTTCCGCAGCGTACCGTGACACTGCCGGGAAAAAAGAAATCTTCTTAATTCATTCATTTTTACATTCACGTCCTACACTTTCAATTTGATACGCACATAAATATTAATTGATGTTGCTATATCAACAAGAGGTCATGATATTACATATTTACCTACTTGTCAAGTCTTTTTTTATTTTTTTTTATTTTTTTTCAAAGTGGACGGCGTCCACACCCGCTTAAGGCCCTTCGGGCCTTCCTGAAGACTTCTTATAGTGATTGCTTCAGGTACCGGGTTTATGGGGACAGGCCGGAATTATTCTCATCCACTGCGATACCGACATTTCGCACTTATTTTATGGATAGATTCTATCTCACTTTGTAAAAAATCGCCTAAAGTACAAAATTTCCGTTGACATCCATTTTATTAATTGCTATAATATTTTCTAATTTTTTTGTTTTTTATTTGATGGAAATATGAAAACAAAATAGATTGTGATGCCTTCTTTCTTTTTAGTGGCTGTTTTTATTGTGTTGGTTTTAGTACCGGTAAAGACTGAAGCGGTTACAGTACTTCCCGGTCAATCTTATAAAAGAGACGGGGGCGGTTATGTTTGTGCTTGCCCAAATACTTCAAATAGCTGTTCTTGTGCCCTTGTCGATATGGAACCAAATTGATAAAATAGTAACGATTGAATAACACAAGAATTTGCATCATTATAAATTGTAAAGTTTGAGCAGAAGCGCGAATTCTTGATATAAGGCAGGTGTATCGATGAAGTATCAGGGTTTAAAAATCATTTTCCTTCTCCTGGTTTTTTTATTGCCATTAATGGGAGCGGATAATTTTATAATGACCGATAAGTGGAACCATGGCGAGAAGATATTCAGGGATATTATTTCCTCAAGCATCGATAAAGACGGTAATGTCCTGGTGGGATTTTACATAAACGGTATCCGGCTGATAACTCCCGGAGAAGTGATCGCTTTTGCACCCTATGGCGAAGGACCGGGTGATGTAATGGGCTGGAAAGAATTTGTCCCCTACAAGGGAGATATTGCGATCGTTGAATGGGCGGATAAAACGAAAGTCTTCACCAAAAAAAACGATACCTATGTATATAAGGAGAGATTGTGGTTTAAAAGAGGGCCATATCCTTTTGGCGTAACCGGCGCCGCGTTTATCGATAACAAGTGGTTCTTCACCGGTCTGGCGAATATAAATTTTCACCCCACCATATCTAAAATTTGCTATCTTAAAGTGTATGACGCCAACCGGATGCCTTTAAAAGTATTGCTTAAGGATGAATATAAAGGCAAAAACCAGAAACACTTAATGGATTTTTATATTGCCGGTTTCAAAGACCGCCTCTATTTCCTGCCTGAGAACCAGTTGAAAACATCGGTTATCTCCATAAAAAATTTAAAGGTTATCAACACAGTGGAACTGGAGAAACCGGCTTTTTATAAACCCATGCCCGCCGAATTCTACTCTTTTAAGAGATACGCAAATGTGGGCAAAGAAATGATTGCGGATATCGAGCATTGGAAAACATCTTATAACAGGATTACCAAAGTTCTTACGGAGGGGAATTACCTGGTTCTCCAACTCAGGACATGCAGCGATGAATTAAAAAAATTCTGTCTTCTTTTTTATAACGCTTACAGCCTTAAATTGGAAAAAACGATTTTTATCGATGATTTTCTCCTGGGATCAAAAAACGGCAACTATTATTTCTATGCCAACGGCAACCCTAGCCTCGACGATGATACGGATAATTGCGTCATAAATATATATCAATTTAAGCAAAAGAATGAAAAGTAAGGATATCATTTTTAGTTTAGGAATTGTGGTCCTGTTAACCGCGGTGGTGGTTGTCGTGGTTTTTAAGTTTGTATTGAATCGCAGGCAACAGGATGCTTCATTTCGCATCGATGCATTCGAGAACCTGGTTTTAGTGGACATGAACAACAATTCGATCAAATTCCCGGACCTGCTGGAAAAAAATAAAGAGACTTATTGTTTGATATTCGAGATGACCAATTGCTATTCCTGTATATACTACGGCATCGAGGATTTAAAGAAATTAAGGGAAGCAGGCAAGGACAGTATGGCAATTGCCGTGGATGACCGGCTGTACGAAGTTGCCGGTTGGTCGGAAAAGCAGGAGTTTTCACCTTTTTTCATGCTCAAGAAAGTCGATTTTTATAATCACATACAAAGTTCCTTACTGCCCGTACTGGTAAAAATAAAAGATGGAGAAGTTAAGAGTTACAGGTACATCACCCCTTAATCAAGTCCCCTCGCCCGTTTAGAAAATAGGGACAGGAAGGAATTATTCCCTTCTTTCATAAATTTGCACTTTTGCACGCACCGGGCTCGATTTTCGATTTTCCTTTTTCTCTTCCTATTTTTATAAATCACGGAAGGCACGAATAAAAAGGATATCCTAAAGATTAGGTGCCAGGCCAGAATGGTCCGGGCTCGATTTCGTTTAAGTGTCGGCCCGGATCGATAAAAATTTACACAAATCCTTGTAATTTTTGTCTAAAAGAGTTAAAATGAAATTTCAAAACCAGTTAAAAAAGGAGGATGCCATGAGAGTAAAACGCATCATTTTTACGGTCTTGATCGGGGCCTTGTTTTTTGGTGCGGCTCCTGTCCATGCCCGGTTATTCTCTAATAATTCAGAGGGTGCTTATAATGGCGGGGACGGCACCAGTAGCACCGAAGAGGCAAGCCTGGCATGTTTAAGCATAGGGGAGTTGATTATCAAAGGCGCTGAATACTTTTTCAAGGC
>Ga0114923_10003724_pt1 | contig 10241 bp, 9 predicted proteins | sample SumtaG_FD_89578 | JGI IMG/M metagenome (GOLD analysis project Ga0114923, IMG submission 89578) | Deep subsurface microbial communities from Indian Ocean to uncover new lineages of life (NeLLi) - Sumatra_00157 metaG | ecosystem: Environmental > Aquatic > Marine > Oceanic > Sediment | place: near...
TACATACAAACAAAAGACTGAAAAAGACATTGGGGATATGGCATCAAGATTAGAAGAACTGGGAGTGTAAATGCACAAAAGCGTTCTTAAAAAACAAGTTTTAGAATATTTAGATCCAAGATCTAATGAAAACTTTATTGATGCTACATTTGGTCTAGGCGGACACAGTATAGATATTTTAAAAGAAAACAAACCAGAAGGAAAAGTATTAGCAATAGAATTAGATAAAGAATTGTATAAGAAAGCAGTTTCTAAAGACATTGATAGATTAGTTTTAATAAATGATTCCTTTAAAAATTTAAAGAAGATTGTTAAAGAAAATAATTTTGAATCAGTTTCTGGAATTTTGTTAGATCTGGGATTCTCAAGCTGGCATTTAGAAGAATCGGGCAGGGGATTCAGTTTTAAAAAAAATGAACCATTAGATATGAGATACAGTACTGATTCAGAACTAACAGCTCAAGAAATTGTAAACCAATGGTCAGAAAAAGATATTGAAAAGATTTTAAAAAAATATTCCCAAGAAAAGTTTGGTAAAAGAATTGCCAAGAACATTATAGGGCAGAGAAAATCAAAGCTCATTAAAACAACATTTGATTTAGTTGAAATAATTAAAAAAGCTGTACCTTCGTGGTACCAACATAAAAGAATTCATTTTGCAACTAAAACTTTCCAGGCATTAAGGATAACTGTAAATGATGAGCTGAATAATATAAGACAAGCTTTATCTGATGCATTAGAAGTTTTAGAAAAAGGAGGAAGATTAATTGTAATATCGTTTCATTCTTTAGAAGACAGAATTGTAAAAAACTTTTTTAAAAATCAAAAATCATTAAATATTTTAACAAAAAAACCAATAAAGCCGAGTAAAGAAGAAATAATTAATAATCCACGCTCAAGAAGTGCCAAACTTCGAGCAGCAGTAAAAATTTAAAAATATATGACTAGAATACTTACGTTAAAAACAGGTTTGAAAAGTTATCACATTATTTTAATTGCTTTGATTTTCGCTTTAGTTTCAATATATATTATTCAAGTAGGAGGTTTGGCAAAAGACAGATACTTACTCGGTTCTTTTCAAAAACAACTCAGTTCTCTTTCAAAAAACAATAAATTCTTGGACATAGATTTTTCAAAAATGAATTCTTTGTCTCACGTTGATACAATCCTTGCAGAGAACAGTGGTTTTATAAAAACAAATAATGTAAAATATATAAAGATAATAGAGAGTTCTATTGTAAGCAGTTTTCGTTAGTTTAACCCTTTTATATTAAATGAAGAACTGGAGGATTAATTTCATCTTTATATTATTTTTATTTGCCACAAGCGCTGTTATTGGCCGTTTAGTTTTTTTACAGATTTTGGAAGGTGATTTAAATAAAGCCTTATCTCAAGGGCTTTTTGCTTCTTTTGAAGATTTTCAGGCTGACAGGGGAGAGATTTTTTTAAAAAACAAAGAAGCTTTAGCTATTAATATTGAATTGCCTTTTATTTTTGTAAATCCTAAAAAGATTCAAGACATTGAAAAAACAGCTGAAGCTTTAAGTGAAATACTTGGTTGGGAAAAAGATTTTATACTTGAAAAATTAACAATAAACAGCTCTTATTCCTTAATTAAAAGAAAATTGACCAAACAAGAAGCTCAGAAGATAACTGATTTAGATTTAGAAGGTGTTTTTCTTAGCGAGCAAAAAGAAAGATATTATCCTCAAGCAGAATTGGCCTCGCAAGTTATTGGTTTTTTAAGCGCTGAAAGAGCAGGCCAATACGGGTTAGAGCAGTTTTATGATGAAACTTTAAAAGGGAAAATAGGGCTTGACCAAGATGAAAAAGGAGATGATTTAATTCTAACGATTGATTATAATATTCAGTACAAAGCAGAAAGATTGCTTGAACAGGCAAAACTAGATTTAGACGCTGAAAAAGGCCAGATAATTGTTATAGAGCCTTATTCTGGTAGAATTTTAGCAATGGCTGATTCTGATAATTTTGATTCTAATTATTACCAGCAGTATGCAGGAGATTTAGCTGTTTTTAAAAATAAGTCTACCCAGGCATTATTTGAACCAGGTTCTGTTTTCAAGCCAATAATAATGGCAGCTGCTTTGGAAGAAGAAAAAGTGACACCAAAAACCACTTATATTGATACTGGTTCAATAACAATTGGCAGTGATACTATTTATAACTATGACAAAAGAATTTATGAACATGGGCCTACTATGACTGAAGTACTTGAAAAATCAATTAATACCGGAGCTATTTTTGTTCAAAGAAAGCTCGGACCTAATTTATTTTTAAAATATGTTGATAAGTTTGGGATTTTTGAGCCAACTAAAATAGATATACATGAAGTTTATTCACAGAACAATGAGCTTAGAATAGCCAGAGATATAAATTTAGCTACGGCTTCATTTGGCCAGGGAATAGAAATGACGCCAATTCAATTGGTAAGGGCATATTGCGTTATTGCCAATGGTGGTAAACTAATAAATCCTTATTTAGTAGAAAGCTTCATATCTTTTAATAAGGAAGTTACGAATCATGCTGAGGCTGAACAAGAGCAAATTATTTCTTCTAAAACAGCATCCCAGGTTATTGCAATGTTAGTAAGTGTGGTTGAAAATGGCTTTGCCCAGTCAGCTAAAATCCCAGGATATTTTGTTGCTGGAAAAACAGGCACTGCCCAGGTTGCTTATTCTGCTTTAGATATTAAAAAATCAGGTTATTCTGACAAGACAATTCAGACTTTTATTGGTTTTGCCCCTGCTTTTAATCCTGAGTTTCTGGTTATGGTTAAGCTCGATAATCCAAAAACAAGAACAGCAGAATATTCTACTGTTCCAATATTTAAAAACCTAGCAGACTATATTATTAATTATTATCAAATTCCACCAGATTATGAATAATATTATTTCAAAAATCAAACTCATTTTTAAAAAGCAAAGGGTTGTTTTAGTTGTAGGCAAAACAAATCAGAGTGTATTTAATGCAATTATTAAGATTTTAAATCCTCATTTTAAAATTGGTAAAGATGTTTTAGTTTTTAAAACAGAAGACAAGAAAATATCTGATTATGAGTTTTTTTTAAAAAATTCAAAACAAGCTGTGTTGGTTGTTACTAATGTGGGTGATATTCCTTATGACAGTGATTTTTTCGCTGGTGAAAGAGATCCTATTGAAAATACTAGGAAATTAGTTGAAAACCTGCCTGAAAACACTAATTTGGTTTTGAATTTTGATGATGAAACGTCGCGAGAAATAGGGGATTTAAAAAAAATAAACACAATAACATATGGCTTGCAGAAAGAAGCAGATTTTAGAGCAAGTGATATTAAATTAAATGGTGGAACTAATTTTAAAATAAATTACAAAGGCAAAGTTGTTCCTGTTTGGTTAAAGAATACATTCGGTAAAGAACAGATATATTCTGCTTTAGCTACTGGATGTGTAGCAAGTATTTTTGGCTTGAATTTAGTGCAAATTTCAGAAGCTTTTAAAGACTATTTGCCTTTAGATGGAAGAATGAAGTTAATCAAAGGAATTAAAAACAGTTGGGTTTTAGATGACAGTGAATCATCCAGTGTTTTTTCAATGATTGAAGCAGTTGAAATTTTAGGCAAGCTTCAAGGGTATAATCGCAATATAGCAGTTTTAGGAGATGTTCTTAATATTGGAAAATATACAATTGAAGCTCATGAAGCAATAGGAGAAAGGGTTGCCAAGAATGCGGATTTATTATTTGTGTTTGGCCAGCGCGCTAAATTTATTTCAAAAGGCGCATTTGAAAAAGGAATGAAAGCTGAACAAGTTTTTGAATTTGATACTATTGATCAGGGGAAATTAAAGCTTCAGGATACGATTGAGGAAAATGATATTGTTTTAATTGACGGCTCAACTGAAATGAAAATGAGTGAAATTGTAAAAGAAATAACAGGATAAGCCTGTTCAAATTATGACTTTTATCTGCATTTTCAAACAGAAAAAGCTGTGATAGGATATTGGTGAAATGGCCCCATCGTCTAGCGGCCAGGACGCCTGGTTCTCAACCAGGTAACAGGGGTTCGATTCCCCTTGGGGCCACAATTCAATCAAAAGACATTATAGTCTTTTTTTTGTTTTTACTTTAAGCTAAAATGATTTAATGGCTAAGTTTTTTTGGCATAATCTAAAAATAAAGGAAATAGAAAAGACTTTAAGGACTAATATTAACAAAGGACTTGATAGAAAAGAAGTTCTTTTAAGACAGCGTGAGTTTGGAAAAAACGAGCTTCCTGAAGAAAAACCCATTTCCAGGCTTACAATATTTTTAGAACAATTTAAAAGCCCTCTTACATACATTTTGGTTATTGCAGGTGTGGTTGTTTTATTCTTAAATGAATTTACAGACGCTGTAGTTATTTTCAGCGCTGTTTTTTTAAATACAATTATTGGATATTTCCAAGAATACAAAGCATCGCAAGCTTTGTCAAAACTTAAAAAAATAGTAACCCATCAGGCAGAAGTTTTAAGAGATTGTAATTTAAAAATAGTTGATTTGGAAGAACTAGTACCTGGAGATATTGTGATTTTAAATTCTGGTGACATAGTGCCAGCTGATTCAAGAATTATTGAAGCTAATAATTTAAAAGTAAATGAAATGGCTTTAACTGGTGAATGGATTTCAGCTGAAAAAAAACCAGATGTAATGGATAAAGATACATCTTTGGCTGACAGAGACAATATGGTATATATGGGTACAGTTGTTGAGAATGGAAAAGCAAAAGTAATAGTTGTTGAAACAGGAACTCAAACTGAAATTGGAAAAGTTGCTTTAATGATTAAAGAAACCAAAGAAGAAAAAACACCTTACCAAAAAAAATTAGCTAGTTTTTCAAGAATCATTGGTATTGTTATTACTTTAATATGTATTGTGATTTTTATTGAAGGATTGATAAGAGGTGGTGGATTTGCAGAAATGTTTCTTACAGCAGTGGCGGTTGCAGTAGCAGCTATCCCAGAGGGTTTACCAGTAGCAATGACAGTGATTTTAGCTTTAGGAATGAGAAAGATTTTAAGCAAAGGTGGTTTAGTAAGAAAACTAGCTTCTGCTGAAACACTTGGAAGCACTTCTATAATATGCACTGATAAAACAGCAACTTTGACTGAAGGCAAAATGCAGGTTGATAAAATAATATCAGTTGCCCAAATTTTAGAGCAAAAACGAGCTAGAAAACCAATTCTTTTGTCTTTAAAGATTGCTACTTTTACTTCAGAAGCCTTTATTGAAAATCCAGAAGATGAACAAGACAAATGGATATTAAGAGGAAGGCCAACTGACAAAGCACTTTTAAGAGCAGGGCTGGAAAATGGAATTAAAGCTTATGGTCCAAAGTTTTCAAAAAGCAAAATTGCTGAAATTCCTTTTAATCCAGTTAATAAATTTGTGGGAGCAATAATCCAGCAAAGATCTGGCAAATTATTATATGTCTCTGGTGCGCCTGAGAAAATTATTGAAAGATGCAAGTTTGTTGAATTAAGAGGAAAGAAATTAAGGTTAACCGAAAAAAGATTAGTTCTTATCAATAAAAAACTAACAGAACTAACTGGTGCAGGATTAAGAATAGTGGCATCAAGCTATAAAAAGATTGGCAGAATTGATTCAATATTAGAAAACCCAGAAAAAGCATTATATGATCTTGTTTTTACTGGGTTTATTACTTTAAAAGATCCTTTGAGAAAAGAGGCAAAAGAAGCTATTAAGATCTGCAGGCAAGCAGGAATGAGGCCAATAATTGTTACAGGAGATCATAAGTTAACAGCTAAAGCAGTTGCCAGAGAATTAAATTTTGACATAAAAGAAGAGAATATTCTGGAAGGAAAAGAGTTAGACAAATTAACAGACAAGCAATTCAATGAGGTTTTGAAAAAAATCAATGTTTATGCCCGGGTTGAACCAAAGCATAAAACAAGGATTGTTGAAGCTTGGCAGGAAAGAGGAGAAGTGGTGGCAATGACGGGGGATGGCATTAATGATGCTCCAGCACTTAAAAAAGCAGATATTGGGATAGCTCTTGGTTCAGGAACAGAAGTGGCTAAAGAAACTTCTGATTTGGTTTTATTAAATGATAGTTTTTCAGTAATTGTTAAAGCAGTTCAAGAAGGAAGATTAATTTTAGACAACATCAGAAAAGTAATTACTTATCTTTTAAGTGACAGTTTTACAGAAGTTATTTTAATCAGTGCAAGTCTTTTGATAGGGCTTCCTTTGCCAATTACTGCTGTTCAGATTTTATGGGTTAATTTAATCGAAGATGGCTTGCCTGATATTGCTTTAGCTTTTGAGTCAGAAGAGGGGGATTTGATGAAATTAAAGCCAGTTGGCCACAAAGCACCTCTTTTAACCCGTGAGATGAAGATAATAATATTTATTATTGGTATTGTCAGCGATTTGCTTCTTTTAGGGTTATTTCTATTTCTTTTTCAAAACAACCGCGACATTTCATATATTAGAACAATGATATTTGCAGGATTGTCAATTGACTCTTTGCTTTATGTTTTTTCCTGCAAAAGCTTAAGGAAAAACCTTTGGCAAATTAATCCGTTTTCAAACAAGTTCTTAAACATAGCAGTAATAATAGGAGTTATTGCTTTGGTTTCAGCAATATATTTGCCCTTTTTCCAAACTTTTTTACAAACAGTTCCTTTAAGTTTGTGGGACTGGTCAATTATTTTAACCTTAGGCATTATCGAGGTAATTTTAATTGAAATTACAAAGAGATATTTTATTGTCAGACATCAAACAGAAGTATGAAGAAATTTATTTATCCAGTAGCAATACTAACGGGCACTATCATTGGAGTAGGAATGTTTTCCTTGCCATACATAGCTTCAAGAATCGGTTATCTGCCAATGATTGCTTATTTCTTTATTCTGGGAGCAATTGTCATGATAATCCATTTGATTTTTGGAGAATTGTCTTTAAACACTCCTGATTACAGAAGGCTGCCTGGGTTTGCTAAGTTTCATTTGGGTAATTGGGCTAAGAATGTTGCTCTTCTTTCTACGATGATAGGAATCTCTGGCGCGCTGCTTGCATATTTAATTGTTGGCGGAGAGTTTTTAAATAGCTTGCTTTCTCCTTTTTTTGGCGGCAATGAACTGATCTATACTTTGATATATTTTTCTTTAGGAACGGGTTTGATTTTTTTTGGCATTAAGTTAATAGCAAAAGTAGAGTTCTGGTCACTTATTCTGTTGTTTCTGGCTTTGGTTGCAATTTTAATCAAGGGAAATGATATTATTGATTTAAATCATCTTGTCGGTTCTATAGCAGGCTTTGATTTAGAAAATTTGTTCTTGCCTTATGGCCCAATTCTTTTTTCTTTATGGGGAGCAACTTTAATACCTGAGATTGAAGAAATGCTGGGGGATAGTAAAAAGCTTTTGAAAAAAATAATCATAATTTCAACCATAATTCCAGCCCTGCTTTATCTTTTCTTTGTTTATCTTGTTTTAGGAATTACAGGGCCAATGACAACCCAGTCAGCTTTAATAGGTTTAAAAAACTATTTAGGAGATGGGATTGTTAATATGGCGCTTTTTTTAGGAATTTTAACAACTTTCACTTCTTTCATTGCTTTTGGACTAACATTAAAAAAGATTTATTGGTATGATTTTAAAATACCTAAAAACTTGTCCTGGTTTCTGGTTTGCTTTGTTCCCTTGGGATTGTTTCTGCTAGGCTTTAAAAGCTTTATTAGAACAATAGGTTTGGTTGGTGGAGTGAGTTTGGGTATTGATGGAATTTTGATCCTGTTAATGTACAGGAGCTTATTGATTAAAAGAGGAGAAGCTAAAAAAACACTGCTAGTTTTTCCTTTAATTTTAATTTTTGTTTTTGGCGCAATTTACGAATTAATTTATTTTCTAAAATAATCAAATGCCTTGGATATATATATTATTGTTTTTAGTTTCATGTTTTGCTTTAGCTCGTTCTGGAGCTTGGGTAGTAAAAGTATTGATTAGAATCTCTAGGTTTTTGCGTTTAAGAGAATTTATTGTTGCCTCATTTCTAATGGCTTTTGCAACATCTTTGCCAGAGCTTTTTGTTGGTATTAGTTCAGCAATTGCTAAAAAACCAGAACTTGTTGTTGGAACTATTATTGGCTCAAACATCATTGCTTTAACTGTAATGATTGGTCTGGGAGCTTTACTAGGCAAGGATTTAAATATTAGGGGTAAGGTCGTAAGAAAAGCATCTTTTTATGGCGCAGCATATAGTGTGCTGCCCTTGGTTTTAATGCTTGACTCTGTTCTTTCTAAAGGAGATGGGTTGATTCTTCTGGCAAGCTTGTTTTTTTATTTTTTCCAGCTTGCTCGAGAAGAAGAAAGATTTAGAAAGGTTTTTAATAATCAATCAAAAGGATGGAAACATTTTAAAATATTTGTTAAAGATATATTTTTGTTTTTATTCGGAGCTGGAATATTGCTTTTAAGCGCTGAAGGAATTGTTTTCTCAGCTTCAAAATTAGCTGAAACATTTAATCTGTCTTTAATGGTAATTGGAGCGATTTTAGTTGCATTAGGCACATCTTTGCCTGAAATATCCTTTGAAACACGTGCTATTATGATGGGGCACAAATCAATGATTTTAGGTAATATCATTGGTTCAGTGGTAATTAATGCAAGCTTGGTTTTAGGAGTTGTTGCCTTGATTTCTCCTATATATATCAGTAACTTCTCACCATACTTAATAGGTGCAATTTTTACTCTTATTACTTGTTTCTTTTTTCAGGTTTTTGCTAAAAGCGATAGGAAAATCACTGAAAAAGAAGGGGTTGTTTTGCTTGGAATCTATGTTCTTTTTGTGATTTCTGAGCTCTATTTTCGCTAAAATATTGATTGACTAGGAATAGTTGTTGAGGTAAAGTATAGAGTATGGTTGACCCATTTTTTATTTTAATTGGATTTTTAGCTTTAATTGGTTGGGCAGGAGCTATTTTTCTTTATATTAAAACCAATAAAATTGATAGTGGTCAGAATAGTGAGATAAGGGATTTAGAAAGACGTTTGACTGATCTATTAATTAACCAAATGAAAGAGGTGAAGAACAGCCAGATTAAATCATCAGAAAGCTTCCACGGCCAGATTAAGTCATTTACAGAGCAAACCACTCATCTTCGTGAGGATTTAAAACAAATTCATAAAAAAGTAGAAAGTGTTTCTTCTTTTCAGGAAATCTTTAAATCTCCAAAATTAAGAGGTCAGTGGGGAGAAGCGTCTTTAAACTATATTCTAACCCAGCACTATCCTTCTGAATTGTGGAAAAGCCAGCACGCATTTTCTTCAGGAGAACAGGTTGATGCAATTCTAAAACTTCCTGATAATAAATTATTGCCGATTGATTCAAAGTTTTCTTCAGATAATTTTGAAAGGATGATTCATGCCAATACAGATAATGAGAGAAAAGGTTTTCAGCAGAGATTTTTAAAAGATTTAAAATTAAGGGTTGACGAAATAAGTTCAAAATATATAATTCCATCTGAAGGCACAGTTGATTTTGCTTTAATGTATATTCCAGCTGAAGCGATTTATTATGAAATAATGTTTAATTTAAGAGAGCAAGAAGTTGCTGATTATGCCTGGAAAAAGAAAGTAGTTTTAACTTCGCCAAACACAATCTATTTAACGCTTCGTGCATTTGAACAATGGTTTAAAGATACACAGATTTCAAAAAAAACCCAGGACATTTTAAAAAGATTAAACAGAATCAACCAAGATGCTTCCAAGCTAATGAATGATTTCAGAAAGCTTGGCAGCCATTTAAAGAATGCAACTTCTTCATATGATAATTCTGAGAAACGTTTAAGTTTATTCTCAGACAGGGTTGAAAAATTATTAGAGATAGAGCAAGATAAACCAAAACAATTAAAAGATTAATATGTTAGCAGTAATTAAGACTGGTGGAAAACAATATTTAGTTTCACCAGGAGATAAAATTAAAATTGAAAAACTTGATAAAAAAGAGGGGAGTGAAGTAACTTTCAAAGAAGTCTTATTAATTGAGAAATCAAAAAAAATAGAGATTGGTGAGCCTTTAGTTAAAAGTGCAAAAGTTGTTGGTAAAATTTTACAACAAGGAAAAGGTAAAAAGATTATTGTTTTTAGAAAGGGTAAAACTTATAAAAAGAAAAAGGGCCACAGGCAGCGTTTCACTGAAGTTGAAATAATTAAAATAGAGACAAAATAATAAAAATAATCCA
>Ga0114923_10003725_pt1 | contig 10237 bp, 8 predicted proteins | sample SumtaG_FD_89578 | JGI IMG/M metagenome (GOLD analysis project Ga0114923, IMG submission 89578) | Deep subsurface microbial communities from Indian Ocean to uncover new lineages of life (NeLLi) - Sumatra_00157 metaG | ecosystem: Environmental > Aquatic > Marine > Oceanic > Sediment | place: near...
AAAACTATTCAGTATTCTCCAGCAAAATAATAGAAGGGATCGAATCAGGTGATCCAGACAATTCACCAGCGGATGGTAAAATATCAGTATCTGAACTTGCCAAATATGTTAAAGAAAAGATGATAGGTGAGAAACAGACACCCATTAAACTAATAACAGGGAAAGGAGAAATATATATTGCAAAAAATCCCAAATTTTTCATTAAGAAACCTGAATTTCCGAGAAAAGAATGGGTTGAAAGTAGTATTTTATCTGGACATAAAGGTGAAATTTCATCAATACGGTTTATGAGACCTAATTTTACGGGTACTGATCCAAAAATACTTGTGAGTGGGTCACAAGATGGAAAGGTGAAATTTTGGTTAATAAGAAGCCGTAGATGTATGAATACAATTGATATGCATTCTCCCGTTAATTCAGTTGCTCTACACGATGGCTTATATGATGACCTTCTTGCAGTGGGAACTGATAACTATTTTCGTCTATTTGATATACACGATTTTAAAGCTCTGATCCGTGATTATAGATCTAATGAGGATTATGAACCTGAGATATTGATAGAAAATTTAATAGATTTCCGATCTAATCGGATTCTTAAACCAATTAGAAGAGTCTCATTTAGTACACTTGGTCGTTTTATAGCTATCGCTTCAAAGTCGCGAGTCTTAATATATGATAAAAGAGCTAATTCTTTTATTAAAGAGATAGATGCTTATCCTAATGATATAATTGCTTTAGATTTTATTGATGTTGAAGCTAATTTTGTTCTGGGATATTCTAATTTTATTGAGGTTTGGTCCATTGATGGAGATAAACCAATAAAAAGATTTGAACCTATTAAAGGTAGTACTAAAACTTTTAGTTCCTTAGCAAGTAATACGCGAAGAGAAGCTTCATTGGGGTTATTATATAGTCGAAGTACTGAAGGGAGCATGGTGAGATTATGGAATGAAAATACTAATTCAGAGGAATTTAGAGAATTTAAATTTCAATACTTAACTTCATTAACTTTCACTCCAGATGGTAAATCTCTTATGTTAGGGGGTAATAGTGACCAAATTATTCTTTGGAATTTTCTTGATGACAACATAAAAATGTTAAAAGGTGGATCGAAAGAAATAATGAATATATCATTCCATGAAAATTATGAATGTTTTGCTACAAGCTTCAAGAAAGACTACTCAATACGAATATGGGAAAAAGCAATAATACCAATGACAGTTTATGTATAAAAAATATCAAAAATGGATCCGATTCAAGTCGAAAAGACTACACTCTTCTCTAAAATATAGATTTGGTCAGTAAAAATTTTATTCTTTCAAAAAAACTCATAATTTTTTCTTTAAATTGTTATGCCTATCTTTAATCATATATTTTTCCTTTTATCAAAAATGCAGAGAGCCGATCTTTGGGTGAAAGCGATTCATCCTTTTCAAACTGTTCAATTATCTTAAGCGCTTCCTCGATTTTCGCTTGATCCATAAGTTCCCTTGCGTGAGTTAATTCTTTTGGAAGCGGTTTAGTCATTATTTTACGATTCGTAGTGGATGGATTAAAAATAAGGAAGAAACGCTTCCTTAAAAGCCTTTTGTACTGTAATTTCGATTCTAATAATTTTGGCTATTTGAACTACAATGGACTTAATTTTTTCAAAGGAATTTTCATTGGAAAATGACTCTGAATTTACCATTCAATGCGATCTGGCATTCCAAATTGCTTTATTTAGGGTTTTTAAGATATTATAACTTTTGCTCGGTTAAATGACGCAAATAACAATCGCAATATAGAAATACCATGTAATTTATAAATACATATTCTGAGGATATCACGATAAGCGTAAAATAAAAAACCAATCACAGTTTCGTATAACAACAAACAGATGCTTTCCATTTTGGCAGATGTTAGTTTCTAGCAGAAAAAAAAATTTAATTATAATAAAGAAAAAAGTTCACAATAACTAAAAATGAAAATTTCTAAACTCTTAAGAGACGAAATTATTTTTATCTTGAAAAAGTTGGTCCAAATCCCTTCAGAAAATCCACCTGGTACAACAAAAGATATAGTAAATTTCCTTATCGATGATGTTTTTAAAGAAGAACAGGGTTTTCAAAACCAGGTTATTGTAAATATAAAAAACGGTGTAGAACTCCATAACCTTGTATCTACTATTGGAAATGGAAAAGATAAAATTATATTATCTGGACACTTTGATGTAGTGCCTGCTGGAGACGCTGCTCAATGGGAATACCCTCCTTTTTCCGCTAAAATTAAAAATGGAAGATTATATGGTCGCGGTTCAGCTGATATGAAAGGTGGTGTCGCGTCCTTAATAGGCGTGATAAAAACCTTAAGTAAAATTCCCGATTTTTTTGAGAATATTACATTAGTATTCGTAGGAACTGCTGATGAAGAAGCAGGAATGTCGGGTTCTATTACTCTTTCAAAACAAGGAGTTATGAACGACTCAATCCTTCTAATTATAGCAGAACCTACAGATTTAAAAATAGGGATCGCCGAAAAAGGTTTGTTATGGGTCAAATTGAAAATAATTGGGAAATCTGCGCATGGATCAACGCCCCATGAAGGAATTAACGCAATTGAAGGAGCGTTAAAAATTATTCCTCAATTATACAAGTGTTTAGAAGAAAAAACAAATGTTATATTAGGAAAATCAACTTTGAATATTGGAAAAATTAGTGGAGGTACCGCAATTAACATAGTTCCGGATCAAGCTATCTTAGATCTTGACTTTAGGATAATCCCTGAACAAGATCTTAACTCTTTAATTGATAATTTGAAGAATCTACAAAAAAATAACCTCTCTATCGATATGGAGATCTTAAATAAGTTATCTGCGCTTCTAACAGACTCAACCCATCCATTCATTCAGAACCTAAAAGAAATTTCTAAAAGCGAACTTTTAGGTTTATCCTATGCAACTGATGCCGCTCATCTCATTAGTGTTAATAACCCAATCCCTTTTATAATATTTGGCCCAGGAGATCCAAACAATATTCATAAAATAGACGAATATATTGAATTAGAACAAGTATTTCAAGCAACGGAGTATTTAACAAACGCTCTCCTACAAACTTACAGCAAAGAAAAAGATTAATAATTTAATATTTATAAAGTTTTAACAAATTTTTCGACCCTATCCATAGCTTCTTCAAGTTTTCCTAATTTAGTAGCATACGACATTCTTAACATGTATTCTGAGTAGGATCCAAACACATTACCTGGTATTACTGCAACTGCTTGATCTTCCATTAATTTTTTCGAAAATTCAGCTCCCGTAAGACCAAATTGGTTAATTTTTGGCATAACATAAAACGCACCTTTCGGTTTAACAATTTCAAAACCCATTTCCTTTAACCGCTTATAAGCTAGTAAACGTCTTATATTAAAACTCTCCAAAATCTCGTCAAAAAAGCCGCTTCCCATTTTCAAAGCCTCTAAGAAACCGTATTGGGCCGCGTGATTTGTGCCTGCTGCTGTGTATTGATGATATTTTTCCATTAAATCAATTATTTCTTTATTAGCAGCCACATATCCCAATCTAAATCCCGTAGCAGAATACAATTTAGACATCGCATTTAAGGTAATAGTCCGTTCAAACATACCTTTTAACGATGCTGGGCTCGTATGTTCTGTCCCATCGTAAAGGTAATTCTCGTAAACTTCATCGGAGATTAAATACAAGTCGTTGTTCTTAACAGTTTCATCAATTCCTTGTAATTCCTTTCTGGTTAAAGAATATCCTGTAGGGTTGTTAGGCGAATTTATCAAAATCGCTTTTGTCTTATCAGTGATTAATCCTTTTATTTTCTCGATATTTGGACTGAAATCGTTTTTCCTCTCAACTTCTATTACTTTTACGCCAAAAAAAATGCCTAAATAGAAATATGAGAGAAAATTTGGTGATGATATAATAAGCTCGTCCCCAGGGTTAAACAGCGAAGCAAAAGTAAGGTTAAGAGCTTGTGAACCACCGTTAGTAACAATAATATTTTCCTTCCAATTTGCTACAATGTTATTCATTGATTTCAATTTCTGTTCAAGTTGCTGCAATAATACTGGAACGCCTCTTGTTGGTGCATAATAAGTAATTTTCTGATTTAAAGCCTTAACATTTCCTTTTATTGCAGGTTCAGGGGTTGGAAAATCTGGCTGTCCAATTCCTAAACTTATAACATCAGAGCGCCCTGCAGCAAGATTGAATAATTCTCGGATTTTCGATTTTGGCGCTAAATTAACCTTTCTTGATAATTCCTTCATTTTTATCATTTATCGAATTGTAATTAATTAAAATGATTACTAACTTAAAAGAAGTATAATAGGAGATTCCTTAACTAACAAATTTATTTCAAATTTTTTCTCCATAGTTTCTTAAAATTTGATGCACTAAATTCTTAAAAGCTTTCTCTACATTTTCGCCGTATTTAGCGCTCGTTTCAATAAAATCGCTAGCATTAATCTCTTTAGCGAGGTTAGTACCCTCTTCCATAGTTACTACGCGTTGGTCGTTTAAATCGACTTTATTACCGATTAATATGTATGCACCTTCTTTTTTGACGTAATTTTTAAAATCTTTTAACCATTTTGACTTAATATTGTTAAAAGTGTTATGTCGTGTAAGATCAAAAACTAATAATGCACCAACACATCCTTGGAAGTACATAGACCTTATAACGTTATATTTTTCTTGACCTGCAAGATCCCACATTATTAATCGTACTTTTGCGTTAACAGCGCCAATAGAAACATCCTTCCTGATTATATTAGCTCCTAATGTGGGTTTGTAGTCGTCTTCAAACGAGCTTTCTACAAATTGATTGATAAGTGAAGTCTTACCAACGGCTGAATCTCCTAGAATTGTAATTTTAAAAACATATTCCTTTTTTTCTGTGGATAATCCATCTGCTGGCAATTTAACCAATTAATAACTTGTAATTTTTATAAAGATATTGATACAATAAAATTTATTTTGATTTTTGTTATATTTAAGCTTTTGTTATTTTAGGATATAAATTTTTTCTCAATTTTTAATTTCAAAACAAAGGAGTTGTGCGAAGGATCGCTAACGTTCTCTTTTATGGTTCCAAATGGAACCACGCAAAAACCTGAAGGTAAATTTTTTTCCAACGAATGAATTATAAAAGCTTTGAACAAATCGCAAGAAACTCCAATTTCTGAACAAAAGATACATTTATCAACTCGAATGACCACCAATTCAGGTGTTCTTTCCACAATTTTAACTTGCCAATCAGCAACAATCAATTGATTTATTTCGTTAATTATATCTCCGAAATCTTTTCCAAAAGGAAACAAATAAAACGAGAACTTCCGTCCAATTTCGTATAATAATTTAGTAGAATCGTACAACAAACAATTTTGAGCAGTTATAATTTTTTTAAAAGAAAAGAAGTCAATTACACCATTGGGATCTACATCTCTTATATCTTTTAGTTCCAATAATTCGGCTTCTCTCAATATCGATTTCATCCCATCGTAGTCTAAGTTATCTAAATAAGATTGCAATAATGCGGTTAGCACTTTATTTTTAACTAATCCTAGATATTCCCCTATTATTATCGAATCATCTACCATAGAATCTGAATTAATAAAAATCATTTTAATACGTGTTATAACTTTAGATATTAATATTAAACTTAAAAAGCTAATTTATTTCCAAAAATCTCCATGTTGCCTAGCTCTATATTTTTGGAATTTTTAAAACATTTAAGGTTTTTTTTTTAAAGTTAGTTTTATATCACCAATACGAACTATTTCTCTTTCAGCAAAATTCATGCTAGTTGTTTATTTTAAGTAATAAAACACTTTTGTTTTCTAAATTAGGATGTAATTTTGTTAAAATTAATAAATCCCTTAAAAATTAGAAAAAAATTAAAAATTAGCAATAAAACTATATAAAAATTAAAGAAAAAAAAGTAAAGAAAAATACTTAATATTATTCATTCATTTCATATGCGTCCTTTAATGAGTGTACGATATTCCACACTTTACCAAACCGCTCAGGATCGACATTTGGTTTCTTAATCATCTTCAAACACCATTCCATCTGTTCAGGAGTAGTACTAGATTTATTATATAGATTTAGTGCGTATTTGGAAAAGTCTCTCACTAGAAAATCAAATATTTGGTCTATAGTATCTTCATCAATATCATATATTTTAGAGTTTTCAACGATTAAATGGGCATATACAATAAGAGAAAAGATTTCGCCAATCCCAGAAAGCATAAAGTCCATATCTTTTTGTTGTTCGATACTAGGCATAGCCTTTACGCCCATAAGGTTAAACAACTTAATTTGCTCCAAAAATATTTTGACATTGGGTAAATTATATTGCTCAAACGCTGGTTTCCAACCATGAAAACGAACCCTTCCCAACCCACGAGTTGGACCTTGATTAAAAAGGAATGTATCGTCTTTAGCTTGATCTTGTCTTGGAATTTCCTCATATTTCTTATGATTCATAAAGAAGTTCATCATAAATTTCAAAATTAAGGCGATATTTACATGAACGGTGCCTTCGAGTTTCGGTAAAGCACGAATGTCCCTTGCAGCGCTTTCAAAAAACATATCTTTTTCGAAACCTTTTGCCGCAATCACATCCCATAAAAGATTGATAACTTCTTCTCCTTGAGTAGTTGTTTTCATTTTCATAGCAGGAGCATAAAGTAGATATCGACGGTCTTTACTAGATGCTATTCTCATATAATCAGCCGTTCTTAGTCCAAATAATTTCATAGCGACTAAACGAGTGTATGCATCAACAAAGTTTTGTTTAACATGCTGAAAATCAGTCACATACATATTATAAAGCCTTCGATAAGATGCATGATGAATTGCTTCATAAAATGCATGTGTACAAAGTCCTATTGAAGCCCATCCTAAATTATATTTCCCCACGTTAACCGTGTTAAGGGATGAATTCCACGCATCTTCTCCTTTGGAAAGAATATCTTCTTCGGTTATGGGATAATCGTGAAGTGCAAAATTTGCAACATAATTTTGACTGTCGCAGACATTTTTTATTAATTCATAGTTTTTGTGTTTATAATTTGCTACAAAGAAAACATATTGTTCCTTATTTTTCATGTCATAGGGAGGGATATTGCCATCTTTATCAGCAAGTTTACCGAAGTTTGAGACCATTGCAGCTTCGTTGCCATTGCCAATATAATACTTTTCTCCATTAGCTCTATATGAACCATCTTCTTGAGGAGTTAATGCCATTTCAGTAGCGTAAATATCTGCTCCATGTGCTTGCTCAGATAGTCCGAACGCAAATATAGCGCCTTCCTTAAATAATTTCGCTGCTTTCTCCTTTGCTTTTTCATTTTTACTCATCCAAATAGGTCCGAGTCCTAGAATTGTAACTTGCCAAGTATACCAATAGGCCAATCCATAAAATCCAAGAATTTCATTAAACTCACAGATTCTCCATGTGTCCCATCGAAAATTCTCGTCTTCTCCGTATTGAGACGGGGTTAATAGTTGGGCAAAAATCTTATTTTTTTTTTGAAATTCAAGGAAATCAGAATACCATACTCGCTTATGATCATCCTCCTTAATTTTCGCTTTCCCTTTGTTTTCGAAAAATTCTATGGTTTTAAGCATAATGTCTTTTGACTTCGCGTCCGGATAATACCTTTTATGTTGTTTCGGATTTAATAAAATATTCATAATAACCTTTTTCACTTCAAGTTATAGTTAACAATTTAATTATAATTTAGAATTACTATTTCAAAATTAACTTTCTTAAATATTATAAATAAAATATTTAGTTTAAAGTTAATAGAAATACACATTTTAACATTAGAATTTGAGTTATTAAAATTTAGTAATAAAACAACAAAAAATTTAAAGAAAAAAATTATTCTTTAACGGTTTCTAACAATTCTTTTATTTCAGCTTGGATAACTTCTGGCTTTTTGGCAGCTTGCTCTGAAATTACATTGCCCATTTCTATTCTTTCTCTATGTAGTGTATTCATTGCACAAAATGGAATCTCTAAAACTTTAGAATGGTCTTCAGGGTCAATTACGCCATAGTGTACCAAACATTTGCAAACTCTATCGAGGTCAAAGTTGTAAGCATCTTGGAAATGCATGGCTGAGATGAAAAGATTACGCGAATGCAAGAAACTCGCCGCAGAGGCTAAATTCGGAGACGCAATCAATCGTACAAAACCTTGATAAGTTTTGCTAGTTAAAAATTTCTCTGGTTGCTTCACAAACTTAATTGAGCCTGCAAAGAAATAAGCTTTCATCATCTGCCGATATCCGAGGTCGGTCATATCGTCAATGAACTTTCCAACAGTGCTGGCAACAGCGCCAAAATCTTCTAGTTTTATGCCTTTTAAGAATCCCGTTGGTTTTGGAACTTCTTTTCCTTGAACCATATCATAAACTTTATTTGACCATCTTACAAGCCCTTCCAGGTCAAAATAATGGTCTAGCGACTTCCACTGCTCTTTTTCGTCAATTATCATGATAGTGGCGAATCCGCAGTCTTTATGGCTCGTCGTACTAAACTGTGGCACATTATCGAACCAAGCTAATAATCTGGTCGTTTTTGCCATAAATGCGATAGGGTAAAATCTTGGTATTGCATTATTTGTGTGTTTATTAATTGCTAGCTTTAGATCTGAAGTTGTATATCTCAAATCCATCAGTTCCTCGAAACTGATCCGTCCACAAAGAGAAACTGGTTGGAATACTACTCCAGAGATCACATCACTATTGTCCTTTGCGTAGTCTAAAATGTTTCCTACTTCGTGATCGTTAACACCTTTAGCTATTACGGGAACTAGCATTACCCCAAAGTATCCTAGCTTTCGACAATTTTCGATTACTCGCTTTTTTAAAGGCCATAGGTTAACTCCACGTATCTTTTTCCAGGCTTCTGGATCGTCAGTTGCATCAAACTGTAAATAGATGGCGTCCATCCCGGCATCTTTGCATTGTTGAAAGAAATCGATAGATTTTGCAAATCTGACGCCGTTAGTTGTGACCATCACTTCAGTAAAACCAAGTTCTTTCCCTTTACGAATTATATCTGGTAGGTCGTCTCTCATAGTGGGTTCTCCACCGGATATTTGTAGCATAACAGCCGCAACGGGTTTCATTGATCTGAAGTGTTCCATTATTAGAACAAGTTGATCAAATGTGGGTTCTACAACATAACCTTTCGCGCTTGCGTTTGCAAAGCAAATTGGACATGTTAAATTGCAACGATTAGTAATATCAATAAGGCAAATGTTAGGAGCGCTTTGATGCTTTTCGCAAAGTCCACAATCGTATGGGCATCCTTCCAAACTTTTTTTTATTCCTGAGCTTAAATATTCAGGTTTAGTAGAATTATTTATTGTAGACCCGACATCGTCAGTAAAAGTCTCAGCCCATTTGTATTCTTCTGGATCAATTGAGAGTTTATCTTTAAAGTCACCGTGTTCTTCACAATTTTTTCTCATCATGACCCAGTTAGTTTTAGGATCGACATAGATTTCCGCTGCGATAAGTTGTAAGCATTCTGGACATATGCTTGTCGTTCGTCTTATAATTTCTTCAGTCATAAGTATCAATTTAGCTTATTTTTTTTTAACAAAATTTTGATTAAATAATAATTTATTTGATTAGAAAAAACATTATCGCATTTTAATTTTATAAGAACTTTCGTAGTATTAATAGTATTTATTATTAAAAAAGAGTTAAAAAATTATTAAAATCCAACAATTCTTTTAATTCAAGTCTTATCTTCATCTAAAATTATAATTCTTTAAGATAAACGTTTGTTTTAAAAACCTCACAGAGCAAATTATAATCAAATAAAATCGATATAAAAGGGAGACTCCTGCCACCTCGACCTAATGATAAGGTCAGAAATAAAATAGGGGGAGGAGGGCGAAATAAGTGTGTAAAACACACTACCAAAAGACAAAAATCCAGGGTGGGGCAGGAGTCATGGTTATGTTTCCCTATTTTATTTAACTTAAATTTATATTACTTTGTTTATTAATTCTTATCTTCTACGATTATTATATGTTTTAAACGTATATATTTTTATCTTAAATATTTAATATCTTTAGTGATATTTAAAAGGATTGTTGATATTTTGAAACTTTTGTCTAATAATTGTTTAGTTTTACAATTATTCTCATTGATTTGATTTGTTAATAATTTTTTAAATGTGGTTTAATTATCACATACA
>Ga0114923_10003726_pt1 | contig 10235 bp, 12 predicted proteins | sample SumtaG_FD_89578 | JGI IMG/M metagenome (GOLD analysis project Ga0114923, IMG submission 89578) | Deep subsurface microbial communities from Indian Ocean to uncover new lineages of life (NeLLi) - Sumatra_00157 metaG | ecosystem: Environmental > Aquatic > Marine > Oceanic > Sediment | place: near...
ACCAGAGCCAGAATATTTCTTGCGGAAAACAAAAGCAGATGCAGTTGTAATTGGTGAAGGTGAAATAAGCACAAGGAAGCTTTTGAACGCGTTTGAGAAAGGGTATGATCTCGGTGATGTCAAGGGTATTGCATTTATTGACAAGGATGATAAATTTATTCAAACGGAACGGGAAGAAGTGATTCAAGATTTAGACACCCTTCCACTTCCTGCATACGACTTATTCCCAATGAATCACTATGCTTTGATTCGAGCGCCGCGCGTTGAAAGGAACGAACGCTGTTTACCTATCATAAGCTCTAGAGGATGTCCGTACAGGTGCAACTTCTGTTACCGTATGGATGCAGGATTTCGTCTGAGAGGTACTGAGTATATAGTGAAGGAAATGAAGTTACTCATGGATGAGTACCAGATAGGCTATTTTCACTTCATGGATGAGCTCACCATGATTTCGTCCAATAGGATCAAGGAGCTTAGTCAAGCATTCATCGATGCAGATTTGAACATTCATTGGGGTTGCAATGGCCGATTGAACTTTGCCAAACCAGACATGTTAGAATTAATGGAGAGATCAGGATGTGTATTCATCAATTATGGGATTGAAAGTGTGGATGATAGATGCTTAAAGCTCATGAACAAAAAACTGACTGTTGAACAGATAACAGAAGGAATCGAGAACACACTAGCCTCTGGGATTTCACCTGGATTTAACATCATTTGGGGGAACATTGGTGAGGATGAAACCACTCTTGAGAAAGGAGTTCAATTCTTACTCAAGTATGATGATTTCAGTCAGCTAAGAACAATTCGTCCTGTTACACCCTATCCGGGTTCGGACCTATACTACCTAGCACTGGAGAAAGGGCTCTTGAAAGATGTAGAAGATTTCTATGAAAATAAACACACGAATTCAGACCTCTTAGCGGTGAATTTTACGAACCTATCTGATGAAGAATTCCACAAGTATTTGTATGAGGCGAATATGAAACTCCTTGAAAATTATTATACTCGCGAGCGAGAAAGATACATTGAAACAATGAAGAAACTGTACCTTGAAAAAGATGAAACGTTCAGAGGTTATAGACATACATAAAATCAATTCGTGAAGTGCAATGATTGTAGAATGAAGATCTCTACATGATGTCTTCTTGCTTTTCATCATTGAGATTCATATAGGTCCCGTACTTATGAAAGCACGAATTGCATCCAATTGGCAGAGTTTCTTAATAAAACAGCTTGTGAATAGCCTTAGAAGGATGCGTAAACCTAAATCGAAAACGGTAGCATTCAAAATCTGTCAAGCCTAAAAAATTTACTACGGAGTTAATGGACGTGGAGATAATCGACACACATTGTCACATAGAGCAAGACGAGTTTGATATAGACAGAAAACAAGTGATTCCACAATGTAAACAGGTAGGAGTCTGGATGATAACTTCGGCAATAACACCAAACTCGTGGAAGAAAGCAATTGAGATAGGTAAAGAATTTGATAATGTTGAGGTGGCAATAGGACTAGATCCAATGAAATGGGATAAGTTGGATGATGCAGCCTTATTCATAGAAAAAAATGAGAATCAAATAGTAGCAATTGGAGAAGTAGGACTTGATCATTATATTGTTCGAAACCATGACGATCGAGAGAAGCAAGAATCAGCATTTAGAAAGATGATCATGCTTTCCAATAATCTAAATTTACCTATCCAAATTCATTCACGCTCTGCAGGAAGACGAGCCATAAAAACTCTTTCAGATATGGATGCGAAAAATGTACACATGCATGCGTTCGATGGTAAATCAAGTCTAGCCCGTATGGCCTCTAAAGACCTTGGATACTATTTCTCAATCCCACCATCAGTAGTAAGATCACCACAAAAAAAGAAACTAGTGAAAGCCGTAGATATAGAACGATTGATGGTTGAAACTGACAGTCCAGTACTTGGTCCTTTTAAGGGTGTAAGGAATGTTCCAATGAATATTGAAGTCGCGATTAGGGAAATTGCATCAATATTGCATAGAGGGGAGGATGAAATCCTAAGCATTGTACTAGAAAATTCATTGGGGTTATATAAGAGGATAAAAGACAGATTTTGAGTTTTCGAGCTAATAGTTATAGGGGCGTCCTAAAAAGAGTATTCAGGTTGGTGAATGAGAATTAACGAGAGTGACATCATAATTATTGGCTTGTTTCTTCTAAATATTACTGGATTCTTCTTCACAGTATATCATTTGAAAAGGCCTCTCAGTGTAAAATCAGAAACTCAAATGGATGCGGTATGATGGTTCCAGCTCATTTCATTAAATTCTCAAAAGCTTATGCGCTGATTCTTCTTGCATGTATTGCAGTAGTGAGTTCACTTCTAAGAATAGGATGGATTTATCCTGATAGTAATAGATACCTCCTCTTAGTTTCATTCTTTAGGGGAGAAATACTTGGAACAGATCTTGTTTCCCCATTCTGCTATAGACCGCTATTACCATTAATTGCAGCTGTTATACCTATTACTCCAGAAATCACATTTGCTATTTTCAATATTATTTTCCTCATTGGATTAAGTTGGGTTATTTTGTATATTACAATGGAATTCAATTACTCTCTTTTCATATCCTTTATCACATCGGCAGTATGCACTGCTTCATGGGTAGTAGCATATTATGGAGCTGCTGTTCTAGTAGATACAGGTGCCATGCTCTTCCTAGGCATAGGATTATTGCTTACATTAAGGGAGGCTCCAAAAGAGCAAATCTCCCTGGTCTTAGTAATAGGTGTCTTGTTTAAAGAGATAGCATTGATTGGAGGGATTGCCCATTTCCTTTACTCAAAAAGAAGGGAGATAATGGTACCATTACTTCCAATTGCAACATACCTAATTCTTAGATTTACTATTCCCTCAGGAAACTCTGAGTTCACATGGTTATTCCATCTAGGGAATTTTACAGAAATCATTAATGAAACAATTAGGACACTTGTACTCACACTTGGACTTTTTTCATTCCTTATCATGATTGGGATGATCTGGAGAAGAGAGAATTTGGAAACATATGGAAAGTTTCAGAGATGGGTGCTTTTTGTTGGATTGCCATCACTGGGAATTTTTCTCCTAGGATTGTTCTTCGCAAGTTTTGATGCACGATTTGTCTGGCCGTTATATTTCGCTATGATACCTATAGCTGCTGCAGGTATTGCACAAATTGATAAATTTCTTAAGATTTCAAAACATTTGAACTCGACTGCGGAAACGTGAATTTAATCAAAGGGGAATATAAAATTGGACCTTGAATTGGAAGAGAAGCTTCGTGACCTGGTCAATAAAGCAACCCAGACATACGCAAGAGAGGAATGGATTAAGACTCAGCAAGAATCGAGTTTACCTTTGTTTGATTACAGGTTTGACCATGTTCAAGAAGTTGTCAGGATTGCGAAGATGCTAGCGGAGAATGCTGAGGTAAATATGGAAGTAGTAGTAATGGCATCTTGGTTACACGATATTTCGAAACGTGGAATGGGAAAAATACCAGATCACGGAAAAGCAAGCGCAGATATGGCTCGTCAAATCTTAGTTGAACAGGGATTTGAATCAGCCATTATCAATGAAATATGTGACGTGATAATCAAACATGTAGGGCTTACTCTTGAAAAACCTCTTTCACCCATAGAAGCACAAATAGTATGGGAAGCTGACAAGATTGTAAAATTAGGAGTAAGTGGATTTATTCATTTCATTATAAATGGGATAAAATACAAACCGGGGCTTAGCATCGTTCAAATTGCGAAAGAGATTGGCATATTCTTGAAATTAGCTGAAGATATTGTAGCAAGCATGCACACTAGGGCTTCAAAGAAAATGGCAACAATCCGTCTAGAAAACTTGAGAATGATAAGTAAAGCATTAGAAAACGAACTAAATTTATGAGGTGGAAAATTGAACGTAGTTGAAGACAATCCAAGTGACCAGTTAAAGGTGGGAATCCTTGTTATCGGAAATGAAGTATTGAATGGGATAATACTGGATACAAATTCAAATTGGATTGAAAAAAGACTTTCTGAGATAGGAGTTGAAATGAGAAGATTGGTTGCGGTCTTGGACGAAATCGATGAGATAGGCAAAGCTTTACACTTCATCCTTGAGGAGTGCAATGTCATCATAACTTCGGGAGGATTAGGCCCGACACATGATGACATGACAATGAAAGCAATATCCCTAGCAATCAATAGGCCCCTAGTTGAAAATCCTGACGCGCTTGAAATCGTAATAAAGCAATACAAGATGCTGCATGAACGCGGAATAGTAGCTAGTTCTCATATAACAGAAAGTCGAAAAAAGATGTCACTTCTCCCAAAGGATTCAACTCCGTTGGATAATACAGTAGGTGGAGCACCTGGTATTATGTTCGAATACAAAGGAGCTAAGATTTTCTGCTTGCCTGGAGTGCCTAGTGAGTTAAAGGACATTTGGGCGCGTTCAATTCACCCCTGGTTAGAAGAAAACAACAAGCAAGCGTATTATGAAGAAATCGTAGAATTCCCATTTCGCGATGAATCTGCATTTGCACCTCACATCGACTCAGTGATGAAATCACATGATACGGTATGGATCAAATCGATGCCGAAAACTTATGGTACATCAAAAGTCTTGATGGTTTGGGTGTCTTGCAGGGGACCATACTTACCAGAGCTTGAGTCACAAGTAAAATCAGCAATTTGCGAACTTGAGAAACTATCGAAGTTGAAAACTCAAATAATAGATTGAAATGCCAATAGATATATTCAGGTAGATATCAATTAGAACACCAGGAGCAGGTATCTTTGCAGGTTGAATTAGTAATTGAATTTGGAGATATTATTGTCTACTTCATTGCTGTGTTCTATGCTACTATCATTCTAGCTATAGCAGATTTAGCAAGAAGAAAATTTAATGTAGGATCAGATTTCACACGAAAGATAATTCATCTCTTTGCAGGAGCTGCGGTTTGGACTGTGCCATATTATCCATCCATGGGTTGCAACATTTGTCGCGTTGACTTTTGTACTTATGCTTGGAATGGCAAGCACAGAAAGATTTGGAAAGTTCTTTGCAGCAATGGCGCGGCCAGAAGATCTTGAACATGGTAGTGTTAGAGGGCCTCTCTGGTATGCAGTTTCCGTTACAATACTCACAGGGATATTCACATTTACAGGATATGCAAACCTCTACTTCATTGGAGCTGCTGCAATCCATATTATGATGTTTGGGGATGGCATGTCGGCACCGATTGGTATGAAATACGGAAAGAGCACTACAAGGGAATTCTTTGGTTCGAAAAGAAGCATTCCAGGTTCCTTAGCATTGTTCATCTTTGGGTTTTTGGGAGCAATGTTAGCCTTCTGGTGGTTTGGTATTCTCAATTATGGTGTTTTTGTAGATGCAGGAACAATCCTTTGGATTCCAATGTTGACACTCGCATTTGTAGGTGCATCTGTAGCAACACTGGTTGAAATAATAAGTCCCAAAGGAACAGACAATACAACTTTACCACTGATATCTAGCGTCGCGATGCTAATCGTAGGAATTTCACTCGGAGTTGTGGTTTTCTAATTTACCGACTGGAATCAACAACCAATCGATAGTAGAAAGTTACTCCAGCGGTGAGGGATGCACGCTCGATTCTAACGACCTGACCAACTTTTGCTCCAAGTACACGTGCAGCTGGGTCTTCTCTACGAATTCTAGGAAATTGGGGTTTCTCAATTCCATAATGTTTTAGAACTAGGGCTACTTCGTCATCAGAGGCAATTGTATGCTTAGGTACAAGTTCATGACCGAACAATTGGAAAGATGCATAACCACCTTCAACTAATTCAACTCTAGTGGCTCGTGCATGCTTCTTAGCTGCAGGAGTCAGTCTAGAGCCACCCACAAGCATTCCTTCTTGTGCATTGTTCTCTTCCATTGCGCGAACAAGATCTCGTACTAGTGCAACACCAACAACCTTTGGTTCTTTATAAATCCAAACAACGCTTTTGATGGTATCTTCACCATCTTCTTTTACAGGAAGCATCATGTATCGGTTCTCGTATTCGAGAAGCTCATCCACATTGTAACTGCGGAGATTCAAGAGCGCCCGTGTTTTGACTACAATCTCAGGTAATTCGACCAAGATAAAACACCCACCAAGGATGAAAAGCAATCCCCTTTTGCTGCCATATAAGGATTGTCAAGCGTCTATCAATCTATGATTGCGATAGAATTATTTATGATAACTCATTATCTTTAAGGGCTAGATACAGTTAATAGACTGAGTGGATATTTCGTATCCAAGGATAGGAAGTGAATAGATTGGCTGGGCTTACCAAGGGAATGATTGCAGACGTTAAAAATACTCGAGAAATTGCTCTACCAGAGGAATTTTTTGCAAATACAATTTTGACGGATATGAAAGCCGCGATGGTTATCTATTTCGAGCGGTCTGGAGAAATCCGACTTATCCCCATGATGAAGGATGGCGGAGCAAGAGTGAGACTCGAAGTAGAAAAAGTCAATCCTGCTCTCATGCAGATAATGACTCAGCTTTTCAAACAACATGACTTGAAAGTACTGTTTACTACAGGTTTCTGTTTTGAACAAAATAGATGCGTATATGAGGTATATTTTGCTGCAGATGGCATAAAGGACAAGGAATCTCAAATTAGAAATACAATCAATGAAATACCAGGTTTGTACGAAAGTGAATTTGAAATCCTTGAGCTTGGAAAAGGATGGTAATTATTTAATCTTAAATGCAACTGTTTCCTTCACGTTTGTTTCTACCAATTCCAGCTTAACTTTAAGCAATGTTTCAAGATAACCTTTCATAAAAGGAGCAGGATAGAAGGGACTTCCAACCACAATCATATCAGTTCCTCTAAATTTCAATGAACCCCATCCTGAGTCTTCAAGTAACTTCAACACCAAGGTACGATTTGATTCGTCATGAGGATCAGCATTGTGAAATATCTTCACAACATCTGCAATAGGGGACTGGCTGCCTGCAGTTTCTCCTAATTCGTTTTGATCACTTGGTGTAAGTGTTGAAAAGAAAAGTGATGACAGCGCTTCTGGCTGCAGTAATACTCTCATCGCGTTAACATAAATACCGCGTTCATTCCATTTGTGAACTGTGAATTCCAAGTACCAACGAACAGCATCTTCAATCAATTGTGCTCGTGAACGTGCTACTCGATCCGTGACAAGATCATCGATCCTATCTTTAATTCCTTCATTTATCGTAACGCTGATAATTCCTTTTTTGGATTTTGAGGAGTCATCTCGTTTTGTTGTTTTCCCCGCCATATCATATTCCTCCATATTTAGTAATAATTTGAAATCATAGTCAATACTTGGTTTGATTAGTATTGAATCAAAGCTAGTATAAGACTCTTTGGGAAATTTCAAATGAAAGATAAACCTTAAACCACATAGCTTGTTTGCAAACTTAGGTGTAGAATTGGCGCATTGTGAATTATGGTTGGAAATGAGAACTGGGATGAAGGAAATCCGAGTTGCGTTATTGGCACCTGAAGGATTTGCGATTCCAGAAGATTATAGTAAATTGGAAATTGACGATAAAATACCAGATAAGATTCTCTACGTTACTAAATGGCTTGGGGGAATCAGAATTGCTAAAGAGAAAATGAATGACGCTGCTCAATTCTACAATGACAGAGAAATTAAGTTTCTATTTTTCAGAGAACTGCGAAAACCAAGTGCTTAGAAAAAGAAAGACGCGAGGGGCAAGGCCCCTCAATCTATTTTGTGCTTACGTCGCAGGGGTGAAGTCAAATCCGGGCAAAGCTAGATTTACTAGTACGACAATACCAACTGTTATTGCAGCCAATCCTATTATTACAAGGAGAGGCGTGGATGAAAATATCCGTCCTATTAATTTCACAAGATTGATGATGAGTCCAAAGATGCCATAGAAGAAGAAGAATAGAATAACTCCAATCACAAGCATCCATTTCAGTGAAATGATTTGAGTGATTGTTTCTCCAATAACAGCTGCGCTCGCATAAGGAGCGAGTAGCCCATATATTGTGAAAGTAACAAAACCAGCTAGAGCACCTGCGAATACAAGTGCAAGTGGGAACTTTGATAGAACTCTCATGACAAGAGTAAAACCAATAACTATCAGAACACCGGCAACAACTGTGGCTCCAGGAAATGACACAAAAACAACATAACCTACGAGTATATCCAGAAAGCCGATAAAGAATCCGACGAAAGTACCGAGTTTAACAAGTATATCGAAGATCGTGCCCAGTAAAGGAATTGGATCAGTCATGTTCTCCAAGAGCCAAGCAGCTCCCAAGATACCACTTCCAATTAACACCCAGCCCACTATCCATGGGTCTGCAAACTGAGCCATTATATCTCCGAAGTTAATATCAAAATCTATTTGAAGCATTATTTGCACCTCGTGCTTACTATCCCCACGATAGGAATCCTCTCCTTTAAATTATTCCTACGAGTTAGATAGACCCATAATCAGGCCAGAAAGCTGGAAGGAAATCAGAAATGATAGACCACATAAGATTCCTAAGAGAATAGGATGTGCCCCATTTACCATTCTTGTATTCATGTACCCTGTTGAGATTGTTACAATCTGCAACGTTGCTATCAGTGGAAAAATATCGAAAAGTGTAATGCTTCCGGGAACCCACACAAAACCTCCCGAAAGGATAGAACCAATATTGAGAAACGGTGCTAAGGATGCTAGGAGACCTAGGACCACTGCACTTGTAAAACTCAGTAAATACACTTTGAGTTTCTGTGCAGCTATTATTGAATCGCGTTCTTTTGCAACAGCTGAACGCTTCACAAGACGAGTCGCAATCTTCGAGATTCTGTCACCGGCATCTGTTGCTGATACCTGACACATGGAAGAAATCATCTGCAGCATATTTGCTACTCTTTGACCAAGAGCCATATCAGCAGCCATGTTCATCGCATCCTCGATTCCTTTATTGACACCGTAGATTGCATTTAGTGCTGGATCAAGCAATCGTTGAACTTCAGTTCCTACATCATCTCTAACTTCGGATAATGCTACTTCCAACGTATCACCTAATCGAAGTCGCTCACCCAGTAATATCATGAAATTTAGAAACTCGTCATATTCATCGATGATATCCTTCTGAGAAGGAACAGAAATTCCAGAAGATTGGGGTCTATCGAAATATGCCGAAAATTGTTTTGCAAACCTAGATGCAAAAAGTGCATTCATTAAAATGAACATTGGAGCAATCAAGAGCACTGCAGGATTCGTAGCAAATCCCGATAATGAAATGGAAAGCGTAAACATGATTGGAACATAGGTTACTAAAGCGGCAACTATCAACAATCTGCTTTCTAATTCAAGATTCTTCTGTCGCAGGGCTAGATCAGCTTCGAATGATTCACCGGATAGAAATTCAAGGACTTCGGTCTTCTGTTCAAGCGCAGATATAATCCCCGTGAAATATCTTCTAAGATCATCAGAGGGTTGATTCTTAGCAAACTCCATCAAACAGGTTTCAGGAGATGTTCCTCGGTTTATTTCTGCAAGCATATTCTTGAAAGCAGCTGAAAGATAAGGATGGCTTGATTTAGCGACCATCTCAATCGCATCGAATATTGTACCACCTGATTGAAAAATGAGAATGAACTGCTCAAACACCATATCTGCTTCTTCAGAAAGGCTCAGCTTGTAGCTATTCATCAGAGATACGGGATAGGATACAATTACAAAATACGACAAGATGAGAATAACAAATGAGAATGAAATTGCAATGAACAAGTTCATGCTGAAGAGGAAAAGCGCAATTAATGTTGCAAGAAAAGATACTAGAGCGACAAATCGCCCTGCAGAGATTACACCTTCAACGGAGATGCTCATCATCGGTTGAAGGAAGCGGATTGCTTTTTCCAAATCCTTGTTTTCTTTAGAACCATGATACAAGTGCAATTTTGAACCAAGGTTGCAGAGTCGCTCGTATAACACTGGATTCCTCTCTAAGAGCAAACGTCCCATTCAGACTCTTAAATTCCTCGCAAAACCTGTTTTTTGCAAATTGTTAGTGAACTGCAATTAACTTCTGTGTTCCACCTTTCTCACGACTGCTGTCGCCAGCTTGTCGCTGACCGGAGCCATCAACAACGACGTGAGCTTTGCCCCTCTTCACTGGAACATAGTTCCTCCGATGGGACCTGGCTTCTGTCCGCTGCTTTTGTACACCA
>Ga0114923_10003727_pt1 | contig 10234 bp, 8 predicted proteins | sample SumtaG_FD_89578 | JGI IMG/M metagenome (GOLD analysis project Ga0114923, IMG submission 89578) | Deep subsurface microbial communities from Indian Ocean to uncover new lineages of life (NeLLi) - Sumatra_00157 metaG | ecosystem: Environmental > Aquatic > Marine > Oceanic > Sediment | place: near...
CATGAGCTTCAAGCTCAAATTCGTTAAGAACTTTTATTTCAGGCACTTTCATAGGATATTCAATTGGTAATTTTATTTGAAAATCAAAAGTAAGATCTTCAGTTTTCATTTTCCCTTTCATTTCAACATTCAAAGTTGTAGTTGATGGTTCATATTTGATATTTTTATAATGATCTTTTAATAAATCTATTTCAAAATTAATTCTTGAATTTTTGTCAACCAACCAAGAGATCTCTCTTATAACTTCTACAGCATCAGACTCATTTTCTTTCCAATTTCTATAAGAGTTTAACTCTGTTATTGGAATGTTTATAATTTGTTGAAGCTCAGAAGATAAATCTATTTTTGGAATGTTAGGATAGGGTTCTAAATCTACCTCTAAAAGAAATTCTTTGAATCCGTAAGTTAATAAGTGGACTTTTATTGATGTTAAACTCTCAGAAATGGTATCACATTGGTATTCCCCTGCAAGTTTTTTATATTGAGATTCGACTTCCTTTATAAAAAATAGTTTCTTTTCCAATTCGTGCAGAATATCTACAATGTGTTTGGGTTTTTTTGGATTCCATTTTTTCAAAGTTTCTAATGATGCATTTGGATCTCCAAAAGCATTTTTAACTTCCTGTGGTATAATCATTGTTGGTTTTTCTGGGTATTTAGTAAAATCTATTGAAATGATAAAGGTTTTTGAAAGAGTAATTGTAATGTAAATTTCAATGTCACCCACATTTGAACCTTTTTGATCATAAGCATATTCTTGTTGAATTAATCCTAATTCAGTAGTTAATTCTAAGCTAATTTGGTCAGTTTCATCAAAAATAGGTTCAGCATATTGTTGATTTCCTTCAATTTTGGATTCATTATCTGGAAGTGCATCGTTTGAATTGGTAGATGTTTGCTCAGTATTTAACAAATCACTATTCGAATCTGAAGGATTTATATATTCTCCTGATTTATAATCAGGAGGATATGCATTCAGATCCGGGGTAACGAATTCTTCAGCTTCTGAAGTTTCATCCAATTTTTCATTGGTTTTTATAGGACTTAGATCTCCTCCTTCTATTGCTTTTGGTTTATGCAATACTTCCTGAATCTTTAATTTAAGTTCATGGATAATATCCACTATATTTGATTCGGGAGTCCAATTTATATATGTTTTTAATTGAATATCTCCTAATAGTTCTTTTATATCATCATGATAAATCAATTGTGGGGGTTTATTGGGGAAATTTTCATCAAATTTTATTTCTAATTCGATTTTTTTTTCTGGGGTTTCATAAACGTATCCATATAAATGAGCAATATTCCCCGAAACCATCCAAAATGAAAACTTTGAAGCTATTTTCTGAGCTTCTTTTAATATTCTTTGTCTATCTATAATAACCACGCTTATAAAGTTGTTTTTTTCTCACTATAATAGGACAATAGACTTTCTTCTTAAAAATATTTACAAATCTTTCTAAAAATATATTAAAATACAGTTTTGTATAGTCCTCATCGTCAATGATATTTTTTCAAGGATTATCAAAATGATTAAGTAAATTTGGTCTTTAAATTATATTTTAAACCAAATAAAATTTGAATGTTATTTTGCATCTAAAAGACTCTTAACTTGATTAATGAGGGTTTCCTCATTAAAACCGTTGGAGTCTAATAATCCATCTTTCTTACCTGATTGAACAAATGTATCTCGAACTCCTATGAATCTCATTGATTGAGGAGAATTTTCAGAAATGATTCTCGAAATTATACTCCCAAATCCACAATAAATATTATGTTCTTCCAAAACCACAATTCCATTGGTGTTGTTTACCTCTTTGATTAAAGCAATTGAATCTATAGGCTTAATAGAAGGAAGATTAATTACTTTTATAGAAATATTTAATTTTTTCTCAATATTAGGCGCTAATTGAAAAGCTAAAACACTCCCATAACCAGTACCGATTAGACATATATCTTTTCCTTTTTTCAATACATCTGCTTGTCCTATAGAGAACTTATAATTTTTATTATGAATTTTAGGAAAAGAACCTCTTGGCAATCGGATGTAGAATGTACCTACATTATTGAAAGTATATTCTAAAATTTGTTCAAGCTCAATATTATCGGAAGGTATCAGTAATGTTAAATTTGGTAGTGTTGCCATTAAGCTTAAATCTTCTAATGCATTATGTGTGCTCCCATCTTCTCCAACGAAACCACTGTGAGTGGCAATTATTTTTAAACTTATTTTATCATGACATGCTAATCGTATAAATTCCCATGCTCTTCCTGTTATAAATATCGAAAAACCACTAATTACCGGTACTTTCCCAGATATTGCTAAACCTATCGCAGTTCCAACCATATTCTGTTCTGCAATTCCCATTTTAAAAAATCTTTCTGGAAACGCTTTAGCAAATTTAAATGTTCGAGTAGAAGTTGATAAATCAGCATCTAAGACTACAATGTCTCTACGTTGTTTTCCAACATTTAATAGATAATTTCCAAATGTATCTCGCAGCTCTGGTTCAGACATTCTATTGATAATCACTTACTATTTTTTTTTTAGCACTTTCAATTTCTCGTATAGCGTCTTCATATTCTTGTGTATTGGGGGCTCTTCCATGAAATTCACGAGTGTGTTGCATAAAAGATACATCTGCTCCCTTGATAAGATAAGAAATGACTACTTTAGGTTTCCCAATAATAGTTTTTAATCTTCCCATTCCTTCAATTATTTCATCGAAATTCGAACCATCAATTTCAATTACTTCCCATCCAAAAGCTTTCCATTTATCTGCTAATGGTTCTAACGCCATGATCTTTTCTGTTGAACCATCACTTTGTAACCCATTTCGATCTATAATTGCTATTAAATTATCCAGTTTATAATGACTGGCAGACATTGCTGCCTCCCAGATAGCTCCCTCATTTAATTCTCCATCTCCTAATAGTACAAAAATTGTTTTATCTGAATTATCCAATTTTGCTGCTAATGCGCACCCAACACCAATAGATAATCCCATTCCTAAAGATCCAGTTGATACTTCTATCCCAAGTTCTGGATTTTTAACAGGATGACCTTGTAGTTTCGAACCAATTTGTCTTAATGTGAATAATTCCTCTCTTTTTATCATACCAAATCTGGATAAGACAGCATAAAGTGCAGGAGCAGCATGCCCTTTACTTAATATAAATATATCTCTTTCTTTCCATGAAGGATCTTTAGGATTTATTCTCATAATCTTGTAATAAAGAAGATAAATTACATTAGCACACGATAAAGAACCACCAGGGTGACCTGATTGAGCCTCGTAAATCATTTTCAAAATATCTTTCTTAATATCCAGTATCTCAGTTAAGATTGCCTGTTTATCAGCTTTAGATAATTCCATTCTAATCCAAAAATGTGTAAATTATTTTTTATTCATTTCAGTAATTATAAAATTAGAAAGCTTTTCAGTTTTAAAGAATTCAATAGGAGGAAGACTTGCTGTGAGTGCAGCTGCATGGAGTGCAATTCTTACACCATCTGAAACAGAAATCCCAGATGCAAATGATAAACCTAAAACTGCCATAATAACGCTCCCAACGGAGGCATAACTTCTTACGGGTTGTTGTAAAATCGAAGAAAATTTGTCTACTTTTTCTATTTCACTGGAAAAGAGAAAAGATTCTGTTTCTAGATAATTTAATAAGAGATGTTTACATTTTGACGAGTTCAAAATCTTCTTTCCAGCAATTGTGATGCTTGTTTCATTGCAACAATCGATTGAAAATGTATCCAACGCTTTCTGAAGATTCATCCTAATTAGATCCACTTTTTCATAGAGGTAATAATTGGATCTTGTAGGACGGGCAATTATTGGTACGTGTTTATACTTTTCTCTTAATAAACGTAATAATCTTTGGATAAACACATCCTCAAAAATTCCCCCTAAACCATAATTAATAATTATTATTGCCCCTAGATCTTGAGATCTAGTAGCTATAAGATCATTAAATTTTTCTCTTGTTGATTGAGAAAAATCTCCATTATAATCTGTTTCTAAACGTAAAAGATGTTGATTCATAGCCTTTATTCGAGTTATTTGAGGTGTTTTTATTTTTTCATCAACAAGAATACCTGAAGAATCAACCTTTAACTCTTCAATTTTTTTTAAAAAAAAATCTCCTTCGAAATCATTACCAATTATAGTACATACTTCGGGAATTCCACCCAAAGATTTTATAAATCGTAAAACTAATCCAGTTGCACCTATATAAACACTACTATCTTCTATTTTCACATTTGGGACTGGAGCATCGGGAGATATCCTGTCAGTATATCCAAGAATATACTTATCTATTAAGGTATCTCCAATAATTAGTACTTTCTTACCATTCCATTTGGATATTTCATCAATAAGTGTCATTATAGAGGATTATTTTCCTAATTCACCTTGTAGTTTTTCCCAGTCTTTGAGAAATGCTTCTAATCCTTGCGTGGTGTTTGGATGTTTAAACATTTTTTCAAGAACACTAAATGGAATTGTAGCAATATGAGTGCCCACTTTTGCAGCTTCAATAACATGCCTCGTATTTCTAACAGAAGCAACAATTAGTTCAGATTTGAAATCATAGGCGTTGATAATTTCCATGGATTCCCAAAGCATATCAATTTCATTTTGACCATTATCCATCAACCTTCCTATAAAAGGACTTATATAGGAAGCCCCAGCTTTTGCAGCAATTAAAACTTGATTCTGTGAAAAAACAAGAGTAACGTTCGTTTTAATCCCTTCAGGTTCAAGAATTTTAACTGCTTTAATCCCTTCTTTAGTAAAAGGAATCTTTACTACTATATTTGGAGCAATTTTAGCTAATTCACGAGCTTCTTCTACCATTTCTTCAGTTTTTAATCCTATAACTTCTCCACTCACAGGACCGTCAACAATTTCACATATTTTTCTTAATTGTTCTATAGGTTCGGCTCCTTCTTTTGCTAGTAACGTAGGATTGGTGGTAACCCCATCGATAATTCCTAATTCCTGCATTTCTTTTATTTGTTCTAAATTTGCTGTATCTATAAAAAATTTCATGATGTTTCACGGAGATATTTTGGTGAATATAATAATTATCTGTTTTATATATTTATAGCAAATTCTTTTAAGTTTTTAAATATCATGTCTGGTATTATTGAGCCAATATTTTTTTGTTCTTCCTTTCCATAACCAGTTAAAACTAAAATCGTTTTACATCTTGCTGCTTTACCTGTTTGAATATCATTTAATGTATCTCCAACCATATATGAATTATTTAAATCAATATCATGCTTTAATTTTGCTTTTAATATCATACCAGGATTTGGTTTCCTGCAAACACACTCACCTGTAAACTTAGGATGGTGAGGACAATAATAAACATCATTTAATTCAACCGCATTTTGCTTTAATATTTCAATCATTTTTTCATGAATTGTCGTAAGAATCTCTTCTGTAAAAAAACCTCTAGCTATTCCTGCCTGATTTGTAATAATAATGAGCAAGAAACCTTTTTCTTTAAGAATCTTTAAAGCTTCAATTGATCCTTCAATAAATTCAAAATCTTTTGGATTTGAAAGATAGCTAACTTCTTTGTTTATTACACCATCTCTATCTAAAAAGATAGCCTTCTTTGGTTCAGTTATTTTCATCAAATTCTTTTAATAATGTAAATCATCTATAAAAACTGCTAATTATTTCATAAATTATGAGTTAACTAAATAGTTCTTTTTCAACTAAATAACATATTATGTGTCCTACAGTGATATGTCCTTCTTGAATTCGTGGTGTATCCGATGAGGGAATTTTTAAACAAATATCAGTAATTTCCTCAACTTTACTTGATTTTTGGCCTGTAAAACCCACTATTATTGCTCCTTTCTCTTTTGCTTTTGTTAAACCTTTTATCACATTTGGAGAATTTCCAGAGGTGCTAATTCCAATAACAACATCTCCTTTTTCTACAAATGATGATACTTGTCTTTCAAATACAAAATCATAACCATAATCATTAGCTGTTGCTGTAAGGATAGATGTATTAGTGTGTAAAGCAAGAGAGGGAAGTGACTCGCGATCCTTATAGAACTTTCCCACAAACTCAGCAGCTATATGCTGTGCATCTGCGGCACTTCCTCCATTACCAAAGAGAACAACTTTTCTCTTATTTTTATAAGCATTTACAATCTCGTCAGTGATTTTTGCTATGATTACCGTTAAATCTTTTATCCCTTCTTTTACTCTAATATTTTCATCCAAAATCGCAATTATTTCATTTTCCATATAATCATCTCTCTTTTTGAATTAAACTAATTCTACTTTATTTCCCACACTTCAAGACCTTTTGGATTAAAATGAAAGTTTATAATTTTTCCACCAATTTTTTCCAATTCTTGAATTACAATATGTTTCTTACTGAAATCTGAGAAAAGTAAAAGATGTCCTCCGCCCCCTGCACCAAGTAGTTTTCCGCCAAGGACTCCAAACTTCCTTGAAGTTAAATAGAAGTTTTCTATTATTTTATTTGAGATTTTTTTACTCAAACTCTTTTTTGCTAACCACCCTTTATGTAAGAGTTCTCCAAATTCATTTAATCTGGGTAAATTGTTAGACTCCACAATATTTCTCATAGAATGGGCAACATCTTTTAGATCTTGCATAACTTCTATATATGATTTCTTTTCAATTTGATAGCCTTTTAATACGTCATCTTGTATTGCGGAAGAAAAATGAGATCCTCCTACATAACATAAGATTAAACGAAATTGGAGCTCATTTATCATTTCTTCAGTAGTTTTTATAGGAATTACTTTTACTTTGTCCGAAAATTCTATAAAATTAAATCCTCCATAAGCAGCAGCAAATTGATCTTGATATCCTCCTTTCTGTTTTAATTCATCACGTTCAATACTATATGCCTTTTGAGCAATTTCTTGTTTAGAAAGGCCTAATTTATAATATCTATTCAAGGCGCCAATTAATGCTACAGATAATGACGATGAGCCCCCCATTCCGGAACCAGGTGGAAGTTCTGAATAAGTAATGATATCAAATCCATCATTCACTTCTAAAACATTGATTATTCCTTTAAATAATTCAAATTCGGTAAAATAATCTCTGTCCCCAATGTCAAAAATAAGTTCTTTATTGAGATTAACTGAAAAAACTCGCATTTTTTTATCCTGTCTCGGGATTAAAGTTGTATAAACATGACGATCAATCGTTGTATTTATCACACAACCTCCGTGATCAATGCAATATGGGGCCATGTCTGTCCCACCTCCACCAAAGCTTACTCTAAATGGTGCTTTTGAACGAATAATCATGTTAATTACGGTAAATTCTATGGGGCTGTAATATCAAATTTCCTTAGTTAATTCATTAAAAAATTTGATTGTTTTAATTGCTTATCATATTCTTTAATATAAATAAATACTTGTGAACTATAAAAAAATCCAAAATTAGTTTTAAGATTATTTAATCAATTTATCAAACAACAATACTCAAAAGACTTCACAAAAAGAAATGAAAGAATTAAAAAAAAGAATTAAATAAATAAATTAATGTTAACTTTAACAAATTGAAGTTAAATATGGAAACTGTACTTATTTCTGGAGCGGGAGGTTTTTTAGGATCGCATTTAACTGATTTTTGTATCAATCAAGGTAAAGAAGTTTATGGTATTGACCTTCCTAATCACCCTATACAAAATTTAACTCACTATACTAATGGACAATTTAAGTTTTCTTCAGAGGAAAAATTAAAAGCATTTGGTACTTCCATTCAAATCCCGACTTCGAATAAAAATTTTGTATTTTTAGAGTGTGATTTGAAGAATGCTGGTTTATTAGAAAAAATAATCCAAAAAATTAGGCCAAAATTTATTTTGCATTTTGGAGCTCAACCATTTGTTATACCTTCGTGGGAAGACCCCGTAAATACTATAAGAACTAATGTAATAGGAACATTAAATATTTTTGAGGCAATAAAAAAACATAAAATAAGTACTAGAGTTATAACTGCTTGCTCAAGTGCTGAATATGGGACTTCAACTTCGGTTAATAGACCGTTAAGAGAATCTGATCCGTTATTGGCAATTCATCCTTATGGAATTAGTAAAATAGCTACAGAACTTCTCACTCGACAATATTATATTAATTTTGGAATTGAAGCTATAAATCTCAGGTTTTTTAATCAGACCGGACCTAGAAAAAAAGGGGATGCTTGTGCGGATTTCATTAGTAAAATTGCAAAAATCGAATTAGAATTATCAGAACCCGTAATTGAAGTGGGAAATCTAAATACTTATCGAGATTTTACAGGTATAGGGGATTCACTTAAAGCAATTTGGATGGTAGCAACAAATGGAACGCCTGGAGAAACTTATAATGTCTGTTCGGGTAGAAAGATTCAAATTCGACAAATTTTAAATATTGCTCTAAGTTTTTCATCAAAAGAAATTGAAGTGAAAGAAAAGGTCCCCCACAAATTAAGAAAGACAGACGAGGAGATTATCCTTGGAGATAATTCCAAAATAAAAAAGGAGTTAGGATGGGATATTTTTGTTCCTATTGAAAAAACACTGAGGGATATGTTTGATTATTGGCTAGATTTCTATAAAAAATATGAAGACTAAGAAATCCTAATAGCATAAGCTAAATTTGAATCAAATGACCCAAAAATACGGGGTTTCTTCTCCATCTTCTCCTTTTGCAGAAAAAATTCTATTTAAAGATTCTAAATTGTAATAAACCTCTAGTTCCTCTTCACTAAGTTCATCAAAAAATTTCCAACCGAAAAGTAAATATAATTCTTTAGGTAAAATCAATATGACTTCAGTTCCGTAAGCTTCTTTCAAATCTTTAAATATATTAGTTCCGGTTGAGTTATGCAGGGATGGGTGAAGTAATTGCTCGTTTATTTCTATGAAGGAATGAATTGATCTCAATGGGAGTTCCCCATTTTTATCCTCATATGGATAACCATAGTATATAAAAATTGACCTCCACCCAAATTCAGAGATGATAGCCTGCTTACTGGATGTGACATTGGTATACCATTTTACAGAGTTTACTTCGCGTTCTTTTAAACTAAACATTTCAATAGAAACGGAGTTTTGTGAAAACGAGACAAAAAAAGAAAAGATTATAATGAAAAAAAAGAAAAATTTGAATTTTCTTTGTTGAATTGAGTTATTCTTTATTAGTTTATATATATAAGAGGTGAAACCAATCGTAATTATTACTGAAGTCAGATAAAAGACTCTTGGGAAGAAAGAGACAACACCTAGTGCTGCATCAAGTATAAAAATAATTAATAGGATGAGACAGAGTGATAAGAACCAAAGGAATAAAGGTTTTCCTTTAGATTTATATTGATATAAAGTTAATCCCCAAAAAGCAAATAAACATAAAACCAATATTTCAATTGTATTAAAAATACTCGAAATATTAAAATTGAAAACTAATAGATTGAAAATTGTAAATATTGAAATAAAAATTAAAATAAATCCAAAAATGAATGGAAATAGATATTTGTTTTCTATCTTATTATAAAGGTTATTTTTTTTTCCGAATAGTATCATTTTAAACTTCCCTTTAGAAAAATCCATTGATTTTCGAAAGTGTTTTAGAATTAAAATTTCGAAAAAGATGAAACCTAAAGCACCCAAAAGAACTTGATACCACGGAAGTAAAGTAAATGGATTAAATTCTGTAAAATGCCCTGTACTAATATCGAAGGAATAAAAAATGATAAAAATACTTAAGAATGTTATTAATAAAATAAAATCAACCCCTCTCCTAGTGTCTCTCACGAAATATATTATATAAACCCATAAGTATGAGAAAACTAAGATCATTGTAAGCAATGAATGGGTGAAAAAAGAAGTAATAAAAATAATAATTGTAAATGTGTAAGTGAATATCATATTCGATAGAATAACGTCTTTTTTTGGGATAGCCTCTTTAGTGAGGGTTTGTAATCTCACATAAAGGAGGAAAAAAATAGTTAAGCATTGAATAAACACTAAACTTGATGGCCAAAATTGTGTCAACAAATGAGAAAATCCCAACGAAGATATAGTTAATAGAAAAACTCCAAAAATCGCTAAATTCTTATTTCTAAAAATTCTCATTAAAAGATTGTATACAATTAGTGAACATAGAGGAATAGTATATAAAACAAAATATTTTGGAATTAGAATTATATCTAATCCAGAAAAGAAATGAATA
>Ga0114923_10003728_pt1 | contig 10234 bp, 7 predicted proteins | sample SumtaG_FD_89578 | JGI IMG/M metagenome (GOLD analysis project Ga0114923, IMG submission 89578) | Deep subsurface microbial communities from Indian Ocean to uncover new lineages of life (NeLLi) - Sumatra_00157 metaG | ecosystem: Environmental > Aquatic > Marine > Oceanic > Sediment | place: near...
ACTGTTGATTTAACTAAAGTTTATAATATTACTGAAGGGATTGAAATTAGAGCCTTAAATGGTGTTAGCATAGATATTAAGAAAGGCGAATTTGTTTCAGTTATGGGACCGTCAGGTTCTGGTAAAACCACTCTTTTAAATATGATTGGGGCTCTCGATAATCCTACAAGTGGGGTTGTATACATCAATAGAACAAATATTGCTCAAATGAATGATATACAACGCACAAATTTAAGACTTAAAGAAATTGGTTTCATTTTTCAGTTTTATAATCTAGTACCAGTGCTTTCAGCTTATGAAAATGTGGAGCTTCCGATGATTTTTGCCGGGAGAACCAAACATAAAATTGAAAGAAATGTTAATAAATTTCTAGATCTCGTAGGTTTAAGCGCGAAGAAAGATTACCTTCCCTCAGAGCTTTCAGGTGGGGAGCAGCAAAGAGTCGCAATCGCAAGAGCTTTATGTAACGAACCGTCCATTTTAATCGCTGATGAGCCAACGGGTGAACTGGATACTAAAAAGGGCATGGAAATAATTAAATTACTACGAGAACTTAATTTAGAGCTTAATCAAACCATCTTAATGGTCACTCATGATCCTATGGTTGGTGCTCTTGCTGAAAGAATGTTTAAAATGCGAGATGGAAAGATTATCGATACTATAATCACAAGTCATAAAAGTAATCAAGTATAATGTAAAGAGCGGGAGTTATTATTTATTGAAAAACCTCTTTTCAATCGCGTCCACAACTTCTTGAGTTCGTGTGACTATTGGAACGTGTCCTGCACCCTTAACTACAACCAATTCTGCATCAGAAAGAGTTTTTTCTAGATAATGAGAACTTTCTATCACATAATCTCCATCTTTATCTCCATAGACGATAAGCGTTGGAATTTTTATTTCATGTAATGGATAATCAGTTTCTCCTTCAGCAGACAATTCGAGAACTCTAACAGCTACATCAATATTAGGGCGTAGACACATATAAACACCCATTCGTTTCATATGTTCTATATTGGGTTCTGGCATAACACCTTCAATAAAGGCTTCTATTGCTCCTCGATGATCCGATTTTATAAAATTGATGAATTGCCTTCTATCCTCATTTATAGGTCTGGCGTTGGGTAAGTTTGTATCAATTAATATAAGGCCCTTAAATCGTTCAGGTTGTTGAAGTGCCGCTAGCAAAGCTACAGCACCACCAAAGGATTCTCCTCCTAAATAGCATTTCTCAATCCCTAGTTTATCCATTATACTAAATAAATCGTTAACATATGATTGCTTTGAGATAGTTTCAGCAGAAGCAAGACTCTCCCCCGAGCCACGATGATCGTAACCAACACATCGCATTTTTGTACTTAAGTGCTCAAAAACAAACATCCAAACACGCCAATCCGCAACAAAACCGCTGATACCAAGAAATGTCTCTTCTCCAGAACCAAAAGAAACTGTATTTATTTTAATTCCGTTAACATCTATATACATATAAAATAACCAATTTTTATTTAACAAATGTGTGTAAGACTAAGATATTCTTAAATTTTTTGGCTTAAAAGTTCTTGAGCCCGTGTAATAATGATGAAATAAAGTATCTTCTTTTTATTAGATTTGTAGGGAAAATCTAAATTGTTAAATAATGTTAAATCAATTTCTTCTTTAATCAAAATATGTAATATTAATTTTTGAAAAAAAATTGCTGATGTAAATGAATAGTAATAGTTTGGAAAGTAACGAATCTGAATTAAGTGTATATAGGCAATTACAGCAAACCCTTGATGAGATGCCTAATGGATTCCCTTCAACAAAATCAGGTGTTGAAATCCGTTTATTAAAAAGGCTTTTTAGTACTGAAGAGGCAAAAATCGCTTCAAAATTAAAATTTCACTGGAAAGATTGGGAATCATTGGAGAGCATTTACAAAAGGTTGATACCGTTAGGGTATTCGAAAGAAGAACTAGAACACTATTTAGATAGTATGATTAGTAAAGGAGCTATATGGGGTAGGAAAGAAGGTGATAAAAAATTATACAGTCTTGCATTGCTAATTATAGGAATATACGAATTTCAAGTAAATAAATTAACAAAAGAATTTCTTGAAGATTTATTTCAATATATAGAAGAAGCTTGGGGGGAAAAAGCACAAAAAATAACCGTTTCTCAAATGCGAACAATACCAATTGGATTAGATCTTGAACACGATGTTGGAATTGCTAATTATAATGACATAAAACAGCTTTTCGAACATGTTGAGGGGCCATATACAATAATTAATTGTATTTGCCGTCAAAAAAATGATATCTTAGGTGATCCATGTCATATTACTTCAAGAAGAGAAGTGTGTATGGGATTTGGTATTTTTGCGAAAGCATATATCGATGCGGGTTGGGGGCGTGAAATCACTAAGGAAGAAGCTCTTGAAATTTTAAAGAAAAATGAAGAAGAGGGGCTAATTTTTCGACCTGGTAATTCACAGAAAATAGATTTTCTTTGCTCATGTTGTACCTGTTGTTGTGGAATAAAAAGTTTAAAACAACTACCGAATCCAGCAGATTTTGTAGTATCAGATTATTATGCTGATGTTGATCCTGATTTATGTACTGGATGTGGAACTTGTATTGATCGATGCCAAATGGATGCAATTTCACTAGAAGAAGATATTTCTATAGTAGATCGAAAATGTTGCATTGGTTGTGGAAATTGCGTGTTTGTTTGCCAAGATGATGCAATCCAGCTTAAAAAAAAAGAAAGCCAATATATACCACCAATAACAGGAACGGAGTTATATGATGAGATTACTAAAGCAGGTTCCAAATTATAAGCGAGAGAATTAAGAAAGGAACAAAAACGAGAAAAAAGAGCTGTTATTTAATAGTTATTATTCATAATGAAAGATTTTTTGCTTTACTAGCATTTTTCTACACTTTTATTTCTGAATATAGAACTCAGATATTTTCTTACCCTTACCCATAATAGCATCAACTTTTTCTAGTTCCTCAGGAATATTTATATGTTGTGGACATTTCTCAAGACAAACCTCGCATTTAGTGCAAAGCGATGCATTTCCATTAGGATGCTCTTTGTTAACCTTCTCACTTGATTTAACTAATTTATTATACCTTCGCTTAATCATACGTTCCATAAATCCTTTTTTTCCCGCATAGGCCATATTGTTAAGGAAGGCGAAATTTTCTGGAATATTTACTCCTGAAGGGCAGGGCATACAATATTGGCACGCCGTACATTGAACCAAAATACTTTTTCTATAAATTTCTGCAAGTTCAGAGATTATGCGGTTATCTTCTTCGCTCAAAGCATTAACTCCAGAGTTGTTTGCACTTTCACAATTCTCGTCCACCATTTTCTTAGAACCCATCCCACTAAGAACAACAGATACTTCTGGCTGATTCCATACATATTGTAAAGCCCAATCAACGGGTGATCGTTGTGTTTTTGCTTTATTCATAATTTCTAAAGCCTCTTTTGTGGGATTGGCTAATTTACCGCCTTTTACAGGTTCCATAATTACAACAGCAATCCCTTTTCCGTGAGCGTAGACTAATCCCTCATGAGTCGCCTGTATGGCAGTATCCATGTAATTATATTGTATTTGTGCTATGTCCCAATCATAATAATCAATGATTTCTTTAAAAACTGGAAGTGTGTCATGAAATGAGAACCCTACATGGCTGATGAGACCACTTTCTTTCGCTTCTTCCATGTATTTAATTAAATCAAGCTTTCTTACTTTTTCAAAACTGTTTCGAGATAACCCATGAAACAAATAAGCATCTAAATGATCTGTTTGAAGACTTTTAAGTTGTTGATTGAGATATTTATAAAAATGTTCTTCTTTCCGTACCAGCATCATCATTAACTTGGTGACGAGAAACACTTTCTCACGATAGCCACCCTTTAAAGCCTGACCTAGAATTTTTTCGCTAGATCCTAACCCATAAGGCCAACCAGTATCAAAATAGTTTATTCCATTATCAATAGCATACCTAATTAAATTAATTGATTTCTCCCAGTCAACGCCAGGTAGAAAACTTTTAGTAGGTAAACGCATAGTTCCAAATCCAAGGGCAGAGACTTTCCAATCTATTGATCCAAACTTTCGATATTTCATTTTAATCACTCATATGTAAAATTAAATAATACTGATATAATTTTCACATTACAGCATGGAAAAATGTGGACATCCATACTCAAATAAGAAGGATTTTATTCAATATATTAGAATATCTCTATTTTTTAAATTCTCTAAAACATGATTTTCTTTATCATTGAGAATGGGATTGTTTTTTAAATCCAAATCCTCAAGTAATTCAAGTTTAAGCAAAGATTCAGGTAAATTAGAGATTTTATTATTCATTAGATATAATCGAATTAGAGATTTAAGGTTGCCGATTGATTCAGGTAAAGTAGTTAACTCATTTTCCATCAAATCTAAAATTTCAAGATATGCAAAATTTCCTATAGATTTTGGAAGGATTGTTAATTTATTCTTTTGTAAGCCTAAATATGTTAATTGGGAAAGATCTCCTATAGAATCTGGAATATTAGTTAATTGATTACCCGATAAATCTAAAAAATTAAGAACCTTGAGTTTATTTATCAATTCTGGAATTTCTAGCAAATTACTATCCACGAAACTTAATCCAACTAGATTTTTAATCGCCAATAAAGATTCAGGAAAAGTGGATAAATTGCTATTACTGAAATCTAAATGAAATTCGGGCAAATTATTCATTGATTCTGGAAAATATTCCAAATCTGTGGCAAAAAGCGCTAAAACTTCAAGAGATCTTAAAGATCCTATTGATTCTGGAAGACTTTTTAGTGGGTTTCCACCAAGAAGTAACGAATCAAGATTAATAAGCTTTCCTATAGAATTTGGAAGTGAAGATATTTGGTTCTCTCTCAATTCGATTAATTCTAAAGATTTTAAGTTATCTAAACAATCTGGTAGATGAGTAAGTTGATTATGTGCTAAATACAAAATTTTTAGCGATTTAAGTTCACAAATAGAATCGGGAAGGGACTCCAACCGATTATAAGATAAATCCAGATATTCTAAATTATCAGAATCTTCTAAACACTTGAGATCATCTAAATTTGTTAACCCAATATTTCCTAATTGATAACCTACATAGCCATCATGATCCTCCTTTAGGAAATACTTTTCTCCGTTAACTTCAATAAAATTTCCTGTCATGCAGCTCTCATTTAATTATTATTTGAAAAAGAAAATTGAATTTTTTATTCCATTCAGATCTAATGGATACTGTAATTGTTTAATACTTAAAAAAAATGCTTGTCATTCCCGTAATACTATCAATAGAAAATGTAATTTCTATTATTTTTTAATATAAGATTTTATAATTTCGATGATAAATTACCGTTCAAATTATATAATAACTATAATAAATGCATGTTGGTGACATTTTAATTGGCTTGATAAGTTCTTTAGTTTTTAATATAACTCATCCTCTATCCTAAAACCCATATTGTGAGACAGCATGATTAACACTTAACACTAACATCACATTATATAACAATATTTATTAACAGATTTAACAAATAAAAATTATCAATTAAATTATATAATCAAATTTTAGTGATTAAGACTATAAAAAAATTGATTTAAATGTCAGAAAAAACTGATGAGAGTCCACAAGAGAGAGATATTAAGGTCCATAAAGTTCCGTTTAGTCAAAAGGCTTATTTTGGATTTTCAATAGCTGGAATTACATTTATAGGGAGCATGATAGATGGAGCCATGTTAAAATTCTATACCGATTTTATTTTATTTCCCGTTATTTGGTTTGGAATCGTGCAATTATTATTTGCAATTATAAATGCCATTAATGATCCAATAATAGGATATTATTCAGACCGAACAACACCTGTTGAAGGAAAGGGAAAACGAAAGATATGGTTGTTTAGATCCCTTCCTCTGGTGGCTATTGGATATTTTTTAATGGTTTTCATGAATCCTGATTTTCCTGACGAGATTATCTTTATTTTTTTATTTATTGCGTTTGCAGTTTATGACACTGGACATGCCATGAATGGTATTAACCATTCAGCCCTCCTGATTACGGTCACAGATGACGATAATGAGAGAGCCTCACTTGTATCGACAAACTTAGTATTCCAAACAATTTTAGGTATTTTTTCATACTTGTTAATAATTTTTTTTTTTATTGAAGAAGATAATCCTTTTCCTTTACCGATCATCGTTACCGTACTTGGTATTGTGGGGGTTATTGGTGTTGGAGTTGCATTTTTGGGCGCGAGAGGGATAAAGGAACATACTAAATTATACGATGGAGAAACATTTCCTGAAATTAAAAAACTAATAAAAGATGTTGTTAAATCGAAAACATTTATTTTTTACATCCTTCTACAATTTGTAATGGGCGCCGTTACTTCAACGGTTATAACCTTTCAGGTTTATTATTTTGGAGACGTTATTGGGGCTGGGGGAATTGAGGTTATGATAGTAAGTGCAATTACGTTACCCTTTACTTTTTTTGGATACTACTTGGTACAAGTCGTCACCAAGAAATTGGGCCCAAGGAAAACCCTCATGATGTTCATAATGATAAGCATTATGGCGTTTCTTGTGCTTTTTTTAACCAGAATTTTCTTACTATCTGCAATATGTTACCTAATCGTTAATATGGGAAACGCCGCCTTTTGGATCCTTTCTACGCCCATTTTTGGAAGTGTTATTGATGAATACGAATTAAAGACAGGTAATAGACCCATCGGAACTTTTAACGGAATTAACGCAATTTTCATTACACCAAACAAACAGATTATGATGTTTCTCTTTACAGTAATTCTTTCAATCACTGGATATGTCGGAGGGATTGGAGTAATTCAAACTGAAAGCGCAAAATTCGGTATTCAAATTGGAGCCGCTCTTATTCCAATAATTCTCTTGAGTACTGGATTTCTACTTTTACTTTTCTTTCCGTTACGTGGTGAACAACTCGCAGAAGTAAAGAAAGAGATTAGGAAAATTTATGAGAAAAGATTGGAATAAACATTCCAGTTCTTTTAGTCAAAATTAATATTTTATATAAAGCATTATTAAAATATTAAAATTTTTTATTCTATGAATAACGAGATGAAACGAAATGAGAGAAATTAAATTTCCAGAAGGTTTTATTTGGGGCACTGCAACATCTAGCTATCAGATTGAAGGTGCATGGAACGAGGATGGTAAGGGAGAAAGCGTGTGGGATGCCATCTGTCATACAACAAGCATAATACACGATGGTGATACCGGCGATATTGCGTGCGATCATTACCATCGATATAAGGAAGACATCCAGTTGATGAAAGAAATGAACCTTCAAGCTTACCGATTTTCAGTATCATGGCCTCGCATATTTCCAACTGGTAAGGGAAAGGTAAACTCCAAAGGAGTCGAGTTTTACGATAATTTAATTAACGAACTAATCGCTAATGATATAGAACCATTCGTCACGCTTTATCATTGGGATTTACCCCTTGAATTTAATAAAATAGGAGCATGGGAAAACCGTGTGGTTGTAGACGCATTTGTTGATTACGCTAGGTTCATGTTTGATCATTTTGGTGATCGCGTGAAGAAATGGATTACTTTTAACGAGCCATTGGTTTTTGCTGTATGGTTTTATTTTCTTGGTCTTTACGGAAAGAAGGATATTGCTTCAGGAATGCGTGCGACTCACCTCGTCAATGTAGCACACGCAAAATCTATAGAGGCATATCGAGATTCTAATAATTCAGATGGTCTAATTGGCACGACCCTTAATTTAAGTTCGGTATATCCTAAAACGGGTTCATCGTTGGATAAGGAGGGAGCCACTACCGTTGACGGTATCACAAATCGTTGGTTTTTAGATCCCATCTTCAAGGGTGAATATCCAAGTGATATTTTAGCTCTTCTCGAGAAATATTTTAGTTTTCCTTCCATTCCAGACGAAGATTTACAATTACTTAAAGATAATCCGTTAGATTTTTTGGGTATTAATAACTATTCGTGTACTCGCGTAAGTTTAAAGAAACCAATAAAAAGAACTACAGATTTTTACAAGATACTTTTACCAAGTAAACCAGAAAAAGGTGTTGAAGTATCAGATGTGGGTTGGGAAGTATTTCCTGATGGATTATACGATCTTCTAAAGCGGGTGAACAGGGATTACGATCATCCTCTTATTTACATAACAGAAAATGGGATGGCATGTAAGGACGATGTCATCGTTGATAAAATAGTACAAGACGACGATCGTTTGAGTTATCTCCAGCGTTATTTTGAAGCCGCAAATAGAGCCATAAATGAGGGTGTGAACTTAAAGGGTTATTTTGTTTGGTCATTGATGGACAATTTTGAATGGGTAGAAGGGTATTCTAAGCGTTTTGGGATAATTAGGGTTGATTACAAGACACAAGAAAGAATGTGGAAGAAAAGCTCTCTTTGGTATCGAGATGTGATAGCGAAAAATGGTTTTAATTTTTAAAAATGGAAAGAGTTAAAGAAAATTATTAAATTCTTGTGGATAGAGTTAAATATGTCAGAAAAAGTTTGGTATAAAGCTGCTAAATTAATTGTAAGGGCAAGCGGGAATCCTCTCTTTCAAGCTAATGAGACATTAGTTGAAATCTTAAAAACTCTTTTGAATGAAGAAGAAGTCAAATTTTTGCTTAATTTTAGAAAACCCAAATTGACTTTTCAAAAGTTAAGAGAAAAAACTGATATGAATGATACTAGATTAATAGAAATATTAGATTCCTTAATGGATAATGGAATCATTATGGATGCACCAATTGAAGGCAGTAATATGATGGAATATCGCCTATTGGCACCTATTGCAGATATATATGAATTTTCTCTTATCGGAGAGCGTTCATTTGAGCAAAAGAAAAAGTTAGCTCAACTTTTTGAGAAAATGCTTAAGGAAACAAACGAGTTGGTTCAAGCTAATTATGAAGGATTATTACCAATTTTTGAAGAGAGATTGCCCATTTTTGCAAGAATTATTCCGATTGAAAAGGAAATAACTGTTCCACAGGAAACAGTATTGCCTTTACATGAAGCTTCTAAGATCATAGATGAACAAGATATTATATCTCTTTCGGAGTGCCCATGTAAGCTTCAAAAGAGTTTATTAGGAGAAACTTGTAAAACAGCAAGTGATAGATTTAGGTGCTTTCATTTTGGAAATATAGGTCGATATTTTATAGATCATGGTTTGGGTAAATCTGTGTCTAAAGATGAAGCTAAGAGAATATTAAAAGAAGCCGAAGAAGAAGGGCTTGTTCATAAGACTTTTCATGATGATTTTAGTCTCGATCAAAAAGAAAATTGTATATGTAATTGTTGTAAGTGTTGTTGCATTCTTTTTCAGACCTATTATAGGGGAATTTTATCATTTCATACTATGACATCTTTCATTACTAAAGTAGATGAGAGTAAATGTGTTGGTTGTGGAATCTGTGTCGATAAATGTCCGATCGAAGCAGTTTCATTGATTGATGGGAAGGCATATGATGATAAAAATAAATGTATAGGTTGTGGAGTCTGTGTTCACCACTGTTCCGAAAATGCTAGAACTTTAGAACAAACAGAGCTAAGAGAAGTATATCTCCCACCTCTGGTAATTAAAGATTAGCATTCCTACGATAGGTTTATAAAAATTAATGAATGGGCTTTCGTTCCCAAGACTATTAATAACAATTATTAGAAATCCCAAATTAATCAATATAAGAATATAAAGAATACTATTAGAATGGTTTGTATCATATGCAGAAAAAGAAAGTTGTTATTATTGGAGCTTTAGGAATGGATTTTCAAGTATTTAACACTGTTTTTCGAGACAATGAAGAATACGAGGTTATCGCATTCACTATCGCTGGAGAGCAGAATGTAGGCACAATTGAAGGAGCGGAAAGGAAATATCCGGCTGAATTAGCAGGTAAACTATATCCAAAAGGCATTCCAATGCTTCCCGAAGAACACCTTGAAGAAATAATAAAACTTCATCAAATAGATGAGGTTGTGTTTGCATATTCTGATGTTTCGCACGAGGAAGTTATGCATAAAGCATCTAGAGCGCTAGCTGCGGGAGCTAACTATCGTTTAATATCGGGAAAATTCACTCAAATTAAATCCAAAAAACCAGTTGTAGCTATATGCGCTGTTAGAACGGGATGTGGTAAAAGCCAAGTTTCTAGAGCA
>Ga0114923_10003729_pt1 | contig 10233 bp, 8 predicted proteins | sample SumtaG_FD_89578 | JGI IMG/M metagenome (GOLD analysis project Ga0114923, IMG submission 89578) | Deep subsurface microbial communities from Indian Ocean to uncover new lineages of life (NeLLi) - Sumatra_00157 metaG | ecosystem: Environmental > Aquatic > Marine > Oceanic > Sediment | place: near...
AATATCAGTAGAGGAACTCATGGAAATAATTAAAGGTCCTGACTTCCCCACAGGAGGAACCATCATAGATTCAAACGGTATATACACTGCTTATTCAATAGGAACGGGAAGTCTTACTTTGAAAGGAACAGTTGAACTTGAGACTAAAGGAAATAAAAATAGTCTAATCATTACAGAAATCCCTTACTTAATAAATAAAACAACTCTCGTAGAATCTATTGCTAAATTAATTAAGGATGGTGTCCTTAAAGATATTCGCGATTTAAGGGACGAATCTGACAGGAAAGGAATGCGTGTCGTAATCGATTTAAAGAAAAATGCTCAACCGGTAATAATTAAAAACATTCTATTTAAAAGAACCAGACTTCAGACTAACATTAGCATAAATAATCTAGTTTTGATAAACAATGGAAAACAACCCAAAATTCTCAATTTAAAAGAAATAATCGACGAATATATTGGACACCGCCTCATCGTTATTACTAAAAGAACCCAGTTTTACCTTAAAAAAGCTAAAGCTCGGCTTCATAGAGTCGAAGGTCTCTTAATTGCTTTAAGTAACATTGATGATGTAGTAAAAATAATAAAAAGTTCTAGCGATACCAAAGATGCAAAACAAAAATTAAAAATCTCTTATAAATTAAGCGATATTCAAGTTCAAGCAATACTGAGCATGCCGTTATCGCGTTTGACTAATTTAGAGCAACAGAAGTTAGTGGATGAAGCAAAAACACTGAATGAAAACATAAAAGAATATGAAACGGTCCTAGAAAGTAAAAGAATACGATTAGACATTATTAAGCAAGAACTAACAGATTTAAGTAAAAAATATGGGGATAAAAGAAAAACGAGAATCGAAATTATCGAGGAGAAAGACATAAGAGAGATTAAAAGACAAGACCTAGTCAAAAATGTACCAACAATTATAATTTTTACAAAAAATCAGTACATTAAAAGAATCTCGGTAGAAGACTATCGTTCTCAAGGACGGGGTGGACGTGGAAAAAAAGGAATGACCGTACGTGAGGAAGATATCATAGACAATTTGTTTGTCTGCTATACTCACGATACTATCCTCATTTTTACATCTAAAGGGCGCGTTTATTCATTAAAATGTTTTGAAATTCTATTACAGCAACGCACTGCAAGAGGAAAACCTATTATTAATCTGATTCCCCTCCAAGAAGGAGAAAGAATATCCGAAATGATCCCAATCCATAACTTTAACACTAACGAAATGCTCATTATGACCACGAAAAAAGGAATCATTAAGAAAAGTCCCCTTAGGTTGTTTTCGAAATTTAAGAGCACAGGTGTTAGAGCTCAAAAGATAAGACCAGATGATGAATTAATAAGCGTGAAAAGACTTTCAAGCGAGCTCCAAGATATTTTTATCGCAACTAAGTTAGGTTATGCGGTCAGATTCGACGAATCTGAATTACGACAATTAGGAAGAACATCAATGGGTGTGAAGGGAGCCGAGTTAAGGGAAGGAGACGAAGTCATTGACAGTTTACTTGTAAATGACGACAACATTATTCTAACACTAACTGAAAAAGGTTACGGACAAAGAACCTTCCTAAAAGAATATCGGAAAACGGGTCGCGCTGCTAAAGGGGTAATAAATATTACTTTAGATTCTACTAAAAATGATAAAGTAATTGCGATAAAAATTGCAAAGCTTATGGATATTTTAATAGGTACAGAGCAAGGCCAAGTCATTAGGGTGCCTGTGGACACAATAAGAATTACCCATAGAAAAGCTAAAGGAGTTAGAGTAATAAAACTTTACGCTGAAGATTCTGTTGTAGCTATTGGTAAGTGTGCAACAAAAATCGATGATAAAGATGAAGATAAAGTATCATAATACTATTTTGTTTAGTTTGTAAGTGATAATAGCTCTTTTCCAAATTTAGTTATTTCGAGTATTTCTCTCAGCAAAATCTCAACATCTCCTTCTTTTTGGTTCTGTTTCAAAAAATACATGATAAGCTCGACGTAATTTTGGATATCTTGACAAAATTCACTCATTTTTTGCTTTAAACTAATATTGTCGTCTAAATTATTAATATCTTTAATTGCATATTCTCGGAATTTTTTGCCAATTTTACATACACTTTGTATTTCACCGTTTTGAATATCAAAGGGAGTCGTAAATTGCTCGATTAATATTTCTTTTCCCATGATGAAATGTTTATGCAAGCATTTGTAGCTCATTTTTGTTTCTATCACATGAATCAGAGGACAAGTATTATTCTCGAATGAACATGGATCATCTAAATCGTGAATTGTTTTATGACAACAACTATCCAGTGCATTTACTTTCTTTATATCATAATTATTACAAAATTCAGGATTTACTGATGTTATTTTAAAATCTTTATCAATAATAACAATTTCGTCTGAAATCCTGTTAATAATTGCTTCAAATCTCTCTACTTCTATATTCATTATCCATTCAATTTATAAAAATAATCTTCAAAAATGTAAATTCTTTCAATTAATAATGATTCACAAGTAGTTTATATAAGTATCGTAATAAATTGGTGTGAATCTAGCTAGCATGCTTTAAGATAAAATAGGAGATAACGCCTGAAACAGTATGTTATTGTTAAATTTCTTAGCATTCTGATATTAAATCAATTCCAAATTTAGTCTGAATGTAGACTTCTTTCCATAAAGCAATTAAATCTTCTTTGTTTAACGGTTTTTTTAAAAAGAATAAACAAAGCTCGGTTACATTTTGTATATCTTGAAAAACTTCTTTTAGTTGCTGTTTGATTAAAAATTGTTTATCAAGATTAGGTAAGCCATCAAGATCAGAAACAATTTCTTTTGCCTCTTTCCTTTTGCTGTCCTCAGAAAATGTTTCGGTGCTTTTAATAAGTATAAGAATCCCTAAAATTTCACCGTCTTTATTTTTGTAAGGAGTTGAAAATTGGTCTTTTAAAACAGTCTTTCCTCTGATCGAGTGTTTAAGTAAACTTCTATAACTTTCTTTTGTCTTTAATATGTGGACTAAAGGACACACATTATCTTGAAATGAACAAGGCTTGTCTAATTTGTGAATTATCTTGTAACAATACTTATCGATTACCTCTTCCTTAGATAAGTTATAGTACTTACAAAATTCCGAATTTGCATGAGTTATTTTAAAATTCCTGTCAATAAACACAATTTCTTCAGTTAGTTTATTGAAAATTGGCTCAAAAGTCTTCAAATCTACTGTCAACTGCGTTCCCCTACTCGGTAAAATTACACTTTAATGTAAAATAATAAATATTAATTATGAATTGTTTGTCTGATATTATATATAAAACTACCTCCATTTTTTTTTTATTTCCGTAGAAATGTAATTAATCGATTTATAGTATGAATATTGGATAAGAGATATTAAGACTAAAAAAGTTAAGAATAATCAATTAATACTAGTTAGTAGTGTATGATTATGAAAACAGAATTTAATATTGGGTTTGATTATTCTCACCAAAATAAATTAAATATAGAGGATCCTGGCTTTAACGATTTTATAGAGTACCTTTTCAATTCAGATTTAAAGTTGGGTAAAATAGAAGCAGGAATTACTTACGAAAAATTAGCAGATTATAATTTGTTTATAATCGGAGTTCCCGTTGAGGATTCTCACTTGAGCTCCGAAGAGATCGAAAACTTAACCAATTACGTTAAAGATGGGGGATCTCTTTTAGTAATAAATGATAAGGGTGGAGATTTAGAGAATAAAAATAATTTAAATGACTTAACTAACATTTTTGGCATTAAATTCAATCCCGATCAGCTTTTTGACAATGAAAATTATTCAAAAGATATTTCTCGTCCAATAATTAAGGATTTTAAAAAGCATTTTATTACACGAGATATCACCCAAATTATTCACTCTAATGGGTGTACTATTGAGATCGATGATTCTGTTGAAACCGAAGACATAGATGTTTCTGTAATTGGATTCTCTTCTGGAGAATCAGCATGGCATAAAATTTTTGATGGAGATGAATGGGTTGATGAACCGGTAGAAAATGCTCCTATAATTGCTATCGGGCACTATGGTATGGGTAAAATTGTAGCTATTGGAAATTTATCTCTATTTTCGGGGTTTCATGCTTCATACGGTATACACGCTGCTGATAACTTTAAATTGATATCTAACATCGTTTCTTGGCTTATGAATAAAGCACATACCCAAGAAACGCAATTATCTCAACCAATATACTTATCCATCCCAATTGAACAAGATTTATACTACTGGATGAAAGGAAAACTAGACGAAGAACGATGGACAAATGTTGAGGAAATTATAAATTTCGCCCTTAAAGTAGTGAAATTCAGGATGAGAAAGCAAGAAAATCAAGAGGAATAATTTTAACTAAATTTAAATTAACTTGATTTATAAAACCAAGGTGCCCAGAATGATAAAAACAGATAAAGAAGAATTACTGATCGGATTATTATCTGATACGCACGTACCCCAAAGAACAAATAAAGTACCCGATGTCGTAATTGAAGATTTTAAAAACACACACGTTGATTATGTGTTTCACATGGGAGATTTCACCTCTTTTGACATATACAAGAATCTAGTTGAGACATTTGGGGATAGTAAAGTCGTAGCAGTTCGAGGTAATATGGATTTTGATTCTAATTTAATACAAACTCTACCCGAGAGATTAGAATTTACAATCTATGATTTTAAAGTCTTAATGCTTCATGGAATGGGTGGTCCGAACATTATAATAAAACGGTTGATCAAAAAACTGGATTTACTTAATTCAGATTATGACCTTGTAATTTTTGGACATACTCACAGACCAGTTAATGAGATAAGTAATGGGATTTTGTTCTTTAACCCCGGAACAACAACACCTATAGATAATAAGCTTACGGTGATATCTTCTTATGGATATCTGAAAATTTCCAGAAGCGAAATTAAACCTGAAATAGTATATTTATGATGGTAGTTTAATTAAAAATGAAATTTAAGTTGAGTTTTATTAGAAAACCTTGTGTTTAAGGACTATCCATTGATTTGCCTGATAGCTTTTTATAATGGTTCAGCACTGCTTGTCGAGCGGCGAAGACAAAAGCTCTTTTTACGTTAACTCCAGTAATAGCTATCGTTTCGTAAATTAAGCAATGGTTAAGTTTTGCGGTATCCAGCACTTGCCTTAATTTAGAAATCTCTACAATATCTTCTAAATCTCTTTTGTTGGCTAAAACCACAATTGGAACTTCAGGTGGATCAAAAAGTGCTTCTGGAATTAACTTATCTCCATAGAATTTGAGCAATTCTTTAAGAGACCAAATATTTTCACCCCATTGATCTATTAGGCTGTCCCAAGTGAATATAAGAGCGTCCGTTCCTCTTAGAACTGTTTGACGTTGGAATTTATGCCTGCGTTGTCCTGCTACAGTGTAAACTTGAAAAACTACATTTGATACTCTAGCTACAACTCGGTCAAAAAATAAAGTACGTCCCGTAGGGTCTTGGATTTGCTGCATATCTCCACTTGCAAGTCCCTCTCGGTTATATACCCATTCTAACGCAGTTGTTTTTCCCCCTAGTGAAGGACCATAAAAACAAATTTTAAAAACAAGAGTTCCGTCTCCTCGTCTACTTGGCAATGGTTATGACCTCATTTAATAATTAAAGACAAGTTTAATTTTATAAACTAATAATAATAATGATTTATTAAACTTTGCAAATCAAAAACTTTTTTCTTCTCAGCTAGTTTTAATAAAAAGGATTATGATAACGACCCTCATCTCTTCTTCCTTGTGAATCTATGGTTCTTAACTTAATTTCCTTATCGATAAGACCCTCAATGTGGCAGAGATATTCGTATTCATCTTTAACGCATAGAGTTATAGCAACTCCGAGTTTATTCATGCGTGATGTCCTTCCTATTCGATGTACGTAATTTTCTGGATATTTTGGAATATCGTAGTTAAATACATGGGAGATGTTGTTGATGTCTAAGCCCCGTGCAGCCACATCAGTGGCTATTAGGAGATTAATTTTGTGGCTTTTGAATGCCTTTAAAATTTTTTCCCTTTGAAATTGCGACAAATCCCCCGAAATAAGATCGACTTTATAATTAAAATTATCTCGAGATTTCAATCTATTACTTAACCACGAAGCTGTTTTCTTGGTATTTACAAAAACCAAAGCGTGCTCAGGTTTTTCTCTTCTAAGGATTTTGATAAATGTTTTGAATTTATCTCTATAATTATCTATCATGTAGTAGAATTGTCTCGTATTCCTAACAGTTAAGGTGTCTCTACTCAAATCAAGAAATTCAAATTTGTTATTTGAATACTTTTTTACTAATTCTCTGATTCTGTTGTCAAAAGTGGCAGAGAATAACATAAATTGATACTCCGTATGGACTTGATTTAAAATATATTTCACATCGGGAGTAAATCCCATATCAAACATGCGATCAGCCTCGTCTACCACGCAGAATCTTATGTCGTTTAGCCTTAGCTTCCTTCTTTTGTATAAATCAATTATTCTCCCAGGAGTTCCAATGATTATATTTATTCCATTTTCCAATTGGGTTATTTGGTTATTGATAGAAACACCTCCATATATTGGAAATGCCTTTACCTTTGGATTCTTCAAATCTCTGATAACTTCGTAAATTTGATTCGCTAACTCTCGCGTTGGGACTAAAATTAAAGCTTCATTGCGTTTATATTCCAAGCTTTCTATAATTGGAAGGACAAACGCTAAAGTTTTACCGCTACCTGTCCTCGCTTGAGCCATTATATTCTGGCCCTTCAAAATTAAAGGTATAGATTTTTGTTGGACAGGTGTGGGCTTTAAAATATTAAGTTTTTTTAACGCATTAACGCTATGTTCGCTAATTCCTATTTCTCTAAAATTCTGTTCCGTAATATTAATTCACTAAATAATTCTTACTTTTTCACTCTTTATCAAGTAAATTAATAATTTAAGAAAGATAAACTTTTGTATAATTCGATTTATCGATATTAACGGTTCGTGGCTTCGAATATTGTGCAAGCTATTGCTGAAAAACGACTTTTTTAGTTAAAATGTCCAATTTAACTAATTTTGGGTGAATAAACGTTCTAACTTTTTCAGAGGTTATGTTTTTATTATTAAATACTAAATCTTGTACGATAGAGTGGTATTTTACGGATTTCTTGGCTAATTTTCTGTGTGAATCGTTATCGATATCATATAAAGGAATTGGGAATGAAAACGGTCTTTTGTGGATATGCCTACTTGATTTTATCAACTTAATGTTTTTTGAGATTACTGGAGAATTGAAAATTGCGCAAAGGTAATGTGCTTCGTTTAGCGAATTGGTAGAAAAGTAGTAATTTTCAGAACAAATAATAATACCGTTCTCTTCATTATCAATAACAGCTGATTTTACACGTTAACCGCTTGCGTTATAAACTACAACATATTGCCTATTATTTGCCTGTTTGGTCAATTTGTTCCAATAATTCAGGTTTAAAAAGAGCGTATCAATATTGCTTGTTGTTTTTTTATTTTTTTTATAGAAGTTATTAATTTCCTTGTAGAAGCTTTGAGCTTTAGGATTATCATTTAGAAGGTTTTTATCCCACTTTAAGGAACTGTTAACAGGTAAGAAAACATTTTTAAATTCTTTGATGAAAAAAGGAATTAAATCTTTGTTTAAAAAAGATTTGAAGCCAAACTTTCTTTCAATCAACTTCTTCTGAAAGTTATACTTCCAAACTGTCTTACTTCTCTTACTCATTTGAGTATCAGAAGATATTTCTAAAAAATTATCACTGATTTCATCTATTTTAAAGAAAACGAGTGATCTTGGTACCAATGTTGCTCCTTGAAAGAATTTAGTTTTATAGAGGCTTATTGAAAGCTTATCCAGAAATTTCAGCTCTTTTTCGGGCAAAATGATTTTAGCTCCTCCTTCGTCGTATTCCAAACTAGAATATGTTGTGCTTTCTTGAAGTTCGAGATTATTATCAAATATTTTAGCTTTAATTGGATATTTTTCCGTAATTCTTATTTCCGATCTTGTACCTATATATAACGCTTTCAAACAGATGTGGTCAACATTAAAGAAATAGTTATTTGGGAAATCCCAAATTTCAATATTGTTAAATGTAGAGAACTTACGGAACTTAAAGCAATGGTCTCCATTCAACACGCTCTTGGGCATTACAAAAAATATCATTCCCTTAATTTTTAGAAATTTTAGAGGTATGGCGAAGAAAAAAATAGAAGCAAGTTCAATGTGAGTAATATATTGGCTTGAAGGTTTAATTCCTAATGTTTCTGAAAGTGCACGGATTTTTAATTGATATGGCTTATTAGTAATGTCCTTATAGGTTAGCCATGGTGGGTTACCAATGATTAAATCAAAATAATTGTTGAGTTTTAATATCTCTTTTTCTATTTTTGGGTTGGATTGCTCAGGAAAGAGAGAATCGACTAAAAAAATATTAATCTTTGGTATTTTGCTAATTTTTCCATTGAAATAATCCAAAAATACCAATAAAAAATTCACCTTTGCTGTGAAAGTTGCTAATGGATTAATATCAAAACCGTAAATGTTATTTATTGCTTCGGTAATTACTGATTCACTGTTATTAGAACTAAATATTCGTACAATGAGTTTTATTAAAAAACTACCAGAACCACAAGAAGGATCTAATGTTTTTAAACCAATCCTATATGATTCTTTAACCATTTTATCAACTAGATTTCCTGGTGTATAAAATTCACCGATTTTATGTCGCTCTATTGGTTGAAATACTTGCTGATATAGTAAGTGAAAATTATCCTGCCTTGCTAACTTTACACCTCCTAAAAAATCGCGTATTTCAGAGATTAGGTCCTCCTCCAATTTAGGACAGAAGAAGAAATTAAGTTCATTTAAATTAAAGTGGTCGTAGATTGTATTATTTACAGAGGTATTAGCTTTTATTAATACTATTACTTTCAATATCGAAACGTAATACGAATGTTTGAGAAAAAGAGATTGTTCGATTTCTTTACCATATATGTGTTTAAAAATTGATTTCCAATAACGAAATTTTTTTTGATACTCTCTATCATCTAATTTCGCTTGTTTTTCCAGATAATTCGTGATCTCGTTATAAACATCTGAATCCAATCCAAATAATTCAGAAATTTTCTTAGAATTGATTACTTTATATCTCCTTTTTAGGATATTTTTTTTTATAATTACTATCCATAGAATACAAATTAAACTTATCTATGGAAAAGTTCCATTTATCTAAAAACTTTTATTGGCTTAGAAATAATTAAAATTTCTTTGGATACTTTTTTTTTATTTAAAATTCTATCATTTGATTACTAATTATGGAATAAAAATTTAAACTTCTACACTACAAAGATTTATATTCATAATCCTTCTCCTATTATATGAAATTTATGCTCTATAATTGTAAAATATGAACTAATTAGAACTATTTAAATATAAATTGAGGAAAACGATGAAAAAAAAGATTTTGGGCTTAATTATAGGTATCATAATAATTCTCTCAGGTGGAGGAGGTTTCCTATTAATTCAATATTTAATAGCTACACCACCAGAAACTCCAGATAATAGGATCACAATAGAAATTATGACGTATTCAGTAGAACAAGAAGAATTTTATCAAGATATTAAACAAATTTTTGAGGAGGAGCATCCCAACATCCGATTAGTTTTTAGTACACTACCAGGAACGGAGTATCAAGAGACTTTAGAGTTATTAATTGAGAGCGAGCAAGCTCCCGATATATTTTACCAGTCAGGCGGATTTGGTATCATGGCAGAATTTATTGAAAAAGGATGGATCCAACCAATTAGTTTTGGAGGGAATGCATCTCTTGAATTCCAATGGAAACAACGATTTCCTAATAATTCATTTATTGAAGGATCTACTAATTATGAAAATGAGACATACACATTTAGTCATGATGATTTTGAAATTTCTGGCTTGGGATATGTGTTTTTCAATAAAGACATCTTGCGGGATGCAGGATTAGATCCAGAACTGCCACCTACGACTTGGAGCGGGTTTTTAAACGCCTGTCGCACGATAGAAATTCAGACAAATAGTTCGGGTATTTCTATTTCTCTATCTCCAAATACTCAAATAAAAAGGATTTGGAATGCTATTGCAGGGTCGATAATGACAAATAGAAAATTTGATTATAAAAATGGGCGTTTTTGTATTGATGATCCA
>Ga0114923_10003730_pt1 | contig 10232 bp, 12 predicted proteins | sample SumtaG_FD_89578 | JGI IMG/M metagenome (GOLD analysis project Ga0114923, IMG submission 89578) | Deep subsurface microbial communities from Indian Ocean to uncover new lineages of life (NeLLi) - Sumatra_00157 metaG | ecosystem: Environmental > Aquatic > Marine > Oceanic > Sediment | place: near...
ACAACGGCTGCAGATATTACAGAGTTAAAAGAGAAGATAAGTAGCTTGGAAAATCAACTTGAAGTATTCTCTATTGATACAGATAGTCCAATCGATGAAACAGTTTTTGATGATTCTAAGATTTCAGAAATGACAGAGACGATACCTGTCCCTTCAATAAATGAAATAAGTACGAAAACAGAGAAAGAACAAGATACGAGTTTCGTAACTTTAGATAGGACCTCACTTGAATCGATGGAAATTTCAGAAGAGAATAATGATGAGGAAAGAATTGCTGATATTCTAAAAGAAACTGAGAGTGAAGAAATAACAGAGGATATAGATTCAGCAGAATTAAAACCTCCACCAAAGAAAAAGGCGGAAAAGAAACCTAAGAAGGATAAAGAAGGGAAAGCTAAAGCAACAAAAGCGCGGTGCCCAAAATGTGGAAGCAAACTATCTTATATCAAACAATATGATCGATGGTATTGTTATCGCTGTAAGGTATACGTATAATTTAGCTTCTAGATGTATGATTTTTATTAAGCACAAAGAATAAATTTTTTCTTTCCAATAATGATAGGGAATAGCCAATGAGTAAAGTAGCGATTGTTTATGTAGAAAAATCTGATGTAGAAACAGCTGTTCGAAAAGCTGTAAATCTTCTAGGTGGTTTAGAACAATTCGTTTCTAATGAAGATGTGATATTGCTTAAACCTAATTTATTAATTGCCCCTGAAAAAAAAGAAGTCCGAGATAAAATTAGAACAGATCCCAGAGTTCTAGAAGCTTTAAGCAAGATGCTTCTTGAACTTCAGAAAAAAGTTATCATTGGTGATTGTAGTGCTGCCGGTCATGATGGTGGTACGCGAGAAGCTATATTACAAAGCGACTATCTCAAGATAAGTGACAAGTTTGAGGATGTTGAAATTCGAAGTTTAGAGAAAAATGGGCCAATAAATGTTGATGTTATGGGAAAGAAACTTAGAAAAGTAAACATTGCAAAAGACATTATGGATGCTAAAACGATTATCAATGTACCTAAAATGAAAACTCATTCAATGACACTTTATACAGGGGCAATTAAAAACCTCTTTGGTACTATAACTGGAGCAGATAAGACAAGAATTCATTCTTTAGGAGCGAGTATCCAAGGATTTTCACAATGTTTGGTTGATTTATTTGCTTTTGAAAAACACAAAATAAAACTTAATGTTATGGACGCCATTATCGCTCTAGAAGGCATGGGACCGGGTGCTAGTGGTCAAGCAGTTGAAATGAATCTTGTTTTAGCAAGTGAAGATGCCGTTGCATTGGATGCTGTAGCCTTCAAATTAATGGGACATGATCCTAAGAAAGTTCCTGCAACAAGATATGCTGCGGAACAAGGATTAGGTGAAATTGATTTAACCAAGATTAAAATTCTTGGAGAAAAAATAGAAGATCACCAAAAGAAATTCAAATTACCAGCAACAGCAAAAATTGCGGTCATACCATTCCAAAGATTCTCGAACATTTCAATCAGGCATCCTAAATATACTTCTGGTTGTACGGGATGTCAAGATTGTGAACGAGCTTGCCCAGAAGAAGTAATTAAGATTGTTAAAGATAAGAAGGGAGAGAATAAACCGACGATTGATTTCAAAGGCTGCATTTCATGCTTTACATGTATAGAAATTTGTCCGGAAGCGTGTTACACACATCAATTTAGAAATGTGAAAAAAGCACTTGCGATAGGAATTCCAATTATTCTAACTATTATAGGATTAATTATTGCACTAGTCCTATTATTGTAGCAAATTTAATCGCTTTCTGGTTTTTGGGCGAAGAGAATATAATGCCCATATCCTTTCTTGTCATTAATGCTCTCAATTGAATATGGAGCACGATACCACTCTTTATAGTAAAGATCTTTTATTTCAAAATTTTTGAAGAACTCTAATACGTCTTCAGTATAAGAGAAGAAATGGGGAATGCCTTTTTCTGGTTCCTCTTGTTTGATAAGTGTTTGTTCATCAATGACACCTGTTTTATCATAGAATGGTTGATTTGGATCTTTTGTTAAGATAGTCCCAAAGAAGAAACCTCCAGGTTTAATAATACGGTAAATTTCATTGATCACATTAATCATATCATCTTTGAAAGCATGATAAATCACATTAAAAGCAAGAACCAAATCATAGTGATTATCTGGTTGAGTGAGATCGGTCATTTTTCCATGGTAAACATTTGCCTTGAGTCCATCCTTTTTGAGCCATTCTTGTGTGCTTTTAACGGCTTCATTTGAGAGGTCCAATGCATCTACTTCATATCCTAGTGAGGCGAAATAAATTGTATGACGCCCTACTCCACAACCCAAATCAAAGATTTTTGCAGGTGGTTTCCCTATATAATATAGTAAACTCATAACATAACCATCTGGAATTTTCCAATAAGTGAAGTCTTCTACTTTTGACCAATCCCAACTAACCTGAAGTGATTTCTCTTTCATAGTACCATCTCTTGTGTGTTTTCAAGAGATATGGAATAGAAAAATGTTTCTTAAAATTAAAAAAAATTATCTTTTCCTTTCTTTCCTTGAATGTCCCAAATTTAAATAATCCACAACGGGACCTGTACGAGTTCGAGTAACTCCAACATCTCCAGGATAAATATCTCGCTCAGTTTTTATCTCCCGAAGTCTTTTTACTTCCTCTTCGAATTCTTCTTTTGTGATATTAAACCAAGCATAGGTTCCTTCTACTTTGATTAATTTTTCAATTTCGATAGGAACTAAAACATCTTTTTTGAAGTACTTTCTAACTAAGACCATTGCAAAAGTTTTGTATTTCTTGACAGTTTTCCCTATTAAATTTTCAATTCGTACAATTTTACCTAACCTATTACTGTCCTTATCTGCAGCTATTCTCGAGAGTAGTCTTGAGTAGTCCATATCGTTCAGTTTTGTTAAGGAAAAAGAGTATTTCTATTTATGGTTGCTGTCGAGTAAGATAAATTAGCTGAGCGGGAAAATAAGAGTCGGATAGCCCCGCCCAGGAAAAGATTAGGGATCAAATGACATTTTTTATGGGGAAGAGAGTGCCTTATGTCTCCATTCTTCAATCGGATATTTATCAATTACAAAAAGACTATTTAAAGAAATGATTTGTTTCAGTTTTGTCTAGAAAATAGGAATTCCGAGATATTTTGCTTTCTTAAAAAAAGTTAAAGTTTATTTAGCTCATTTAATGTCCCAAGATCAAAATGAAATGTTATCAAGGAATGCTTGAGTTTGAAATTCATACGTTCATTGATGGATAACATTGGATCATTTACATCAGCATTACCAGTTTGTATGAATTTTATTTCTGGATATTGATCCTTAACAAAAAGAGCCATTTCTGCTTTCAACCATTTTCCTAGTCCTCTGCTTCGATATTGTTCTCTTACACCAGTAAGCAATTGTTCAATATAGTATGGGCTTTCCAGAATATAGATCATCTCTGTTAAACCACTAATAGTACCATCAGATTCCTTAGTAACGATAGTATGAAACTTATGACCTCGTTCGTCAATCCAAATTTTTTCTTGTTCCCTGCGAGAATCAGGAGTTATTCGATGCCTAATTTGTTCCTCTCCTAATGGACGTTGATTAACTACTTCAGTGTATATTTTTGTGTACTCATCAATGATGTGTTCAGGACAATGTTCAAATCTCTCGAGAATAATCCCTTCCTTCTGGGCAATACTTTCTCCTGCTTTTTTCCACTCTTTTAGTAATTCCCAATCAATTTCTGAGAGATAGGCTCGATATTCTGCTTCTTCTTGAATTACTTTACCTGTAAATTTCTCACAGAATTTGTGACCAATATCATAAACTTGGTTCACTGAAATAGTTGTTATACAATCATGTTCATTGGCTTTCTCAACGATTTTGCCGAATAATTTTGTTCCTATTCCTTTTCCTCGATAATCTTTAGCTACAAGAATTTCCATAGCAGCGACATTTTTCGCACTTTCATAATTTTTAGCTAATGGTGTCACATATCTTACTCTAGCAAAACCTATAACTTGTTCATCCTTTGCTGTTATGACTAACCATCTAAAAGATTCGCTTTCAGGATGTTTTGTTTGAATCATTTTTTTCTTTAAATCGTGAGGCCAAGGTTCATCATCAGGATCGAGTTCATAACTAAATTGATCGTCTAATTCAAAGTATTTGTACAGTAATTCTTCAGAAATTGCATCTGGATTAAATTCAATGATTTGATAAGCTAAAGATGTCATGTTACCTCGAATTCATTTAGGAAAAAGCTTACAAAAATCTTATTTTATCTCTAACAATTAATATTAGAAAAGTTCCTGGATCAACTTTTTCAGTAATTTAAGAAGGATTTGTAACTCTAACAAACTTTCTTTACGAATTAGAATAATCTGTTTGTTAGGAAAGTTGAAAAACTTTGAAATTTAAGTGGAATTACTTGAGACTTCGTTGAAACTACTCTCTTCATTCTTCAAATAACCATTTTCCTTACTTTTATTTTAGTTTTTGGTTCTACTATCAGAAATACTATCGATATAATAACAGTTAAACATCCCACGATTAGAGGAACAATGAAACCAAGGCTAAAATATCTATAAGAAAAAGAAAATGAGAACAAACCACTAAACCACCTACCCCAATCTATGAACAATAATTCTCCTGTAATAATTAACCCACCACTTATTAGCCCTATTATACTACCAATGAGTCTTCTTTTAGTATTGTAACCGAATAAAGAAAAAAATCCAGCGATAAGCGAAGAAACCAAACTTATCAGTGTTAAAATAATGATCCTTATTGGGAAACTTTTTCCAAAAAAAATCCATGTGGATGGTGACCAATTTTCATTATAATAATAATCACTCCCATATTGTATACCCTCCTCAACCAACTTACCAAAACCTAAGAAAGAAATTTTGAGTGTAATCAGAACGTCCCAACTACCACCTGCATCCGAACCTTGAACTCTCTCTCTTGCAGAAATTAATGGTGTTGTAGTAAAAACAACTACTCCTATAATGCTTAATAATATTAGTGATATTGCTCCTTTTCTAATCCCTAAAGATGTCATGTTACCTCAAATTCATATGGGAAGCAGCCTAGAAAAATCTTACTTTTATCTATATCAATTAATTTTCATATCATATATTTAATTAAAAATAGAAAATATTCCAAGAAATGAATATGATAATTTTATACAATGCTTAATGTCAAAAGGTTTTTACATTAATTAAAATCATGATAATTTGGTTTTTAAATTGCCTAAGATTGAAGTTGAGATTTCTCCTCTTGCATTTTCAAGAGTAATTGATTGGACATCCTCAAATACAGAAAGGGAAGTTGGTGGTTATTTAGTTGGTATAGTGGATAATGAGAAAGTAAAAATTATTGATACAACTTTTGCTGTTAAAAACTCAACGCCAACTCATGTTACTATTGATGAGATGGCTCAATTTCAAATTATAAAAGAAATTGAAAAAAGAGATGGGAAAGAAACAATTGTGGGTTTCTGGCATACTCATCCTGCCATGGGGTGTTTTCTTTCTGGTACTGATATTGCTACCCAAAAAATTTACCAAGCTTTACTTCCAGAAGCCGTTGCAATGGTATGTGATGGTAATACATTCGCTAAAACGAGAGAACAAAAAGATTTCAAAGCACAATTTTTCAGAGTTGATAAAAATGACAAGTATCACGAAGTTAGTTTTGGTGTGTTAACTAATCCAAATGAGTTACTTGAATTGTTGACTGATTTTGTTCAAGATGAGGAAAATGTTGAGAATATTGTTACGAATTCTGTTCAAAAATTATCTATGCATGTGAAAGATTCCATGGAGCTTTTAGCGGAAGAGAAACTTGTCAGCAAAAGCGAGTTTAAGAGTGCTGATAAATCTTGGAAGAAGGGATTAGCTAATCTTAGAGCTGATGTTGAGGAAATGCAGAAAATAATAGTAACCAAAGAAGAACTCAATGATTTACAAATGAAGCAATTGGAAACAGCTAGTATACAAAAAAGAATGAATTTTGTTTTAGTTTTCATTACAACATTGAGTCTAATACTAGTAAGTATAGTATTAATCCTGGCTTTCCTACCCTAGGAAAATTGGTTGTTTCTTCACCATTTTCTATCAAATAAAACGATGAATTCTGTCTACTCTGGGATTAAAAAGATGATAATTCCTCTTCAATTGTTACAAGAGAAAGTTATTTGTATCAAGTATGTAGACACTTATTTGTGGTGCTTGCCTTGGGGTCTAATAAAAAGAGCCTTGAAGAATTTATCGAAGAACTAGTAGATTGGGATGAGGCAACTCGAGGTGAAGCTGCAAAAGCTCTCGGTGAAATTGAAGATGAGGAAGCAATTGATCCTTTATTGAAGGCTTTAATGGAAGATGATTCCGAAGATGTCCGAGTATCAGCAGCTAGAGCTTTAGGCAAATTTTATGGAAATAAGAGAATACCTAAGGAATTAGGTTTGATAATAGAAGAAGAAATTTCACCCATTGTCCGAATAGCTATTGCTAATTCAATTGGGAATCTCGAAAATATTTCTGCTGCGAAATTATTGATTCCCATTTTGGAAAGAGATGGGTCCTTTTGGGTGAGAGAAGCAATAATCGATGCTTTTGGTAAGATTGGATCAAAGGAATTTACACCCCTAATTCTGAGACACTTAAAAGAGGATCCTTCTGAAGAGGTAAGAGTTCAAGCAGCTGCTGCTTTACAAAAATGCTCAGACGGATCTATTCTTGATGATATTTTAGTTATATTTCAAAAAGAGGATTCTGATGAAGTTAAAAGCCATATTACTGAAATAATTGCTAATTTGGGGGACATTAAATCCGTAGAATTATTAACCACGGCATTGGAAAATGATGATTTTAAACTTACTCAAGCTGCAGCAGCAGAAGCAATACATAATATCGCTCAAAAACTAGGTTATAAAGACGATAATGAGATGCTGGATTCTCTGTAAAAAACCAGACTAAAACATTTAAACTAGTTCGACTATTTTTCATGCGGAATTAAGAATCATTATCAGGTTAAAAATCAATGACTAAATCTACTATACGGGAAATTTCCGGAATGACAAACAAGAAGGTATCTGATGAAACAGCAAATAGAAAACAAGATCACATTGAAATTTGTTGTAATAAATTACATGAAATAGAAATGTCAGTTACTACTGGTTTTGAGGATATTCATTTTGTTCCAAATGCTTTACCAGATATCAATTTGGATAATATTAATATGAATACTGAATTTCTAAAACATGATTTCGATTATCCGATTTTTATCTCGTCTATTACTGGTGGAACAAAACTCGCCAAAAAGATAAACAGTCGTCTTGCTAAACTCGCTGAGAAATACAATATCGGAATGGGTGTTGGAAGTCAGAGAGCAGCCATAGAAGATGAAGCCAATACAGATTCATTCACTATTGTTCGTCAACATGCTCCAAATGCTTTTGTAGCAGCCAATTTAGGAGCTGTGCAATTCAATTATGATTTCACTATCAAACAAGCAGAAGAAGCTGTTGAAATGATAAATGCTGATGCACTTATATTACATCTAAATCCGCTGCAAGAAGTTATTCAACCTGAAGGAAATACAAATTTCAGCAACCTAACAACAAAGATTAAGGAAATAGGAAAGAAACTCAAACAACCACTGATTGTTAAAGAAGTGGGTTCGGGGATATCTCAAGACATTGCTCTAGATTTAGTTGATGGCGATATCCCAGTTATTGATATTGCAGGTGCTGGAGGAACAAGTTGGTCTCAAATAGAAGCAATCCGTGCAAAACAACAGGGTCTTACCAAAGAACAAAGGGTTGGTGAATTATTCAAAGATTGGGGGCTTCCTACTGCGGTTAGTACCATTGAAGTAGGTAAATTCCGAGACAGGGTTGAAATCATCTCATCAGGTGGAATTAGAAATGGTTTACAAGCAGCAAAAGCTTTAGCAATTGGAGCAAAACTAGTGGGGATTGCATTACCATTAGCTTGTTTAGCTGCTACCGGAACAGAAAAAGAATTAATTAATTGGTTGGAACAGTTTATTTACGAATTAAAAACAACTATGTTTTTAGTTGGTGCTGAAGAATTAGAAGGTCTACAATATGCCCCTATGACAGTAACCGGAAAAACAGCTGAATGGTTGACTGCTAGAGGATTATTAGAAGAACTTGAAATGATTAATTTACGAGGATAAGACATATGAACCGCTCACTTGAAGATGAATCACCATTTAAGGAAGATCTAGGACCTCTTATAAAAACACTTGAAAGTGATCCTGATTGGAATAAACGATTTGGTGCTGCCAGTAAACTGTTTAGACTTGGAAAGGAAAAATCAGTTGATCCATTGATTAAAGCTTTGCAAAATGATTCTCATCCTGAAATGAGACGATTTGCTGCTGTTCTGCTTGGTAAACTTGGAGATCCTCGAGCAACTTGGGCGCTGATTGCAGCTTTACGACAAGCTCTTAGTGAGAAAGATAAAACGATTACCTATCATACTAAAGAGGCACTAGTTAAAATCAAAAGTAGTGATTTACCTTCGATATTGACAAGTACGATTGATGATAGTGAAGAATTCTTTGAAATGAGAATTATGGCTCTTAATTTGTTAGGCGAGATTGCTGATACAAAGAGCGTAGAATGTTTAATACAAGTAATTAATAATCCAAATACTGAAGGAAAAATTAGAGGTCGTGCGATCGAAGTATTAATCTATACTGGACATTTAGCAGGTTTACAACTAGTGTTAGATCTTCTTGAAACAACTACAAATAAAAACTTCCAGAAAGTTGTCGCTCGTGCTCTATGTAAAACACCTCTGAAAAATAAAACAATTGTATTACGATTTGGTGATGCTTTACTCCATATTATGGAAACCGAAGAAGGTAAGAAAAAAGAAAAAGATACTGAATTAACAAAACTTGCAGCAGAGTCTCTTAAACAACTAGCTATAAACATCAATATTACTTTTAAACAATTAATGGACAAAATAATTATAGTTCGTAAAAAACAAAAACAGAAATAGTCTTTCTTAAGGAAAGATTTAAATGATGTTCCTTTTGTCACCAAATTAGGAAATTTACCTCAAGCGATGACTAGTAAATCAATTTATCACTGTTGATTTGCGATGAGGAAGCTCGAGGAGGAATATTATCAATGAGCAAACCATTTTATGTAAATGTAGATGTGCCCGAAGAATTGAAACAAGAAGCCTTGAAAGTTCTCGAGAAAGCTCGAGATACTGGTAAAACCAAGAAAGGTACCAATGAAACTACTAAAGCTATTGAAAGAAATCAAGCTAAATTAGTTTTAATTGCCAATGATGTTCAACCACAAGAAATTGTGATGCACTTACCGCTTCTCTGTGAAGAGAAAAATATCCCGTATGTTGTTTGTGGATCTATGAAAGACATTGGTAAAGCAATTGGTTTAGATCGTCCTTCCGCAAGTGCAGGAATCACTAATCCAGGCAATGCTAAAGATGCTTTAGATTCCCTTGTCAAGAAACTTGTGGCATTGAAGAAATAAAGGAACAAAAAATTGGAATGTGATACACTATGAGCGGTCGAAGATCTCAAGATGCAGATAGAACAACCCAAGATAATTCCTATCCTGCTGAAATTGTGCAAGTAGTAGCTCGCACTGGTGTCACTGGTGAAGTTCTTCAATGTAAAGTACGAGTACTTGAAGGACCTGATAGAATGAGAATTATAACACGTAATGTCAAAGGCCCAGTAAGGGTGGGTGACATTCTTATTTTGAGAGAAACAGAACGTGAAGCTCGAAGAATGAGAGGAAGAAGATAAGCAAATATTAAGGAGACATGTGACAAATGAAAGAACAAACATGTGCATTCTGTGCTTCCGGAATTGAACCTGGGACAGGTACAATGTACGTCAAAAATGATGGTTCGATTTTATGGTTCTGTTCTCGAAAATGTCGAGTATCTATGGTTGATTTCAAACGAAACCCAAGGAAACTCAAATGGACAGAAAGATACGAGCAAAAGATTCTCACTGGTGGCAGATCCCGTAGACAAGAAGAAGCAGGTAATTCTAGTTCCTGCTTAATTTTTCATTTTTTTTTCTTTTATTGTTAATTCTTTGTTCAAAACAACAAATTCTTATTATTGTATGTGAATAGAGAATTAGTTGAACAAGATATTAGGATAAATTGAACCAAAACAAGGAGTCGCCAAATTATGAAATA
>Ga0114923_10003732_pt1 | contig 10231 bp, 20 predicted proteins | sample SumtaG_FD_89578 | JGI IMG/M metagenome (GOLD analysis project Ga0114923, IMG submission 89578) | Deep subsurface microbial communities from Indian Ocean to uncover new lineages of life (NeLLi) - Sumatra_00157 metaG | ecosystem: Environmental > Aquatic > Marine > Oceanic > Sediment | place: near...
CACCAAGCTGTCTGTCTGTATTCTATCACACATGGCCTCGAACGTCAAGCTAAAGCTTATTTTCCAGTTCCGCAATTCGCTTCTCTGCTAGGTGTAGCTTGTGCTCGGCAGCCTGTATCATGAGATTCATTTCCTGCCCTTCCTGGTCAGTCCTCCGAGTGATAAGCTCTTCTAGCGTGTGCTTATCATCATAAGTCCTCGCCTTCAATTCTGCATTCTCCGCTTCCAGGGCTGCACCTTTCTTGAGTATAGCTTTAAGCAGCTTCACTCCCTGTTCGTCTAGTTGTGCCATCAAATATTCAGCCAATTCTAGTGCTCCAAATTCATCTGTGCTCATTAATCTATCCTCCGGTTGCTTACAGGCTGTCCAGTAAATCGTCAAAAGCAGCCTTGCTTTTGATGTGGTCGTGAAGCGCCAGCATACCCTCCGTCACCTTCGCCGGTGCGCCGTCGGGCTGTTGCTCTAAAATGCTTGTTATTACACAGACAGGGCACTCACAGGGCACGCCCATTTTGTCGAGGCGGTCACCTTCACCGGTGAAGAGACGCTCTACTGTCCTGGGGTCTGTGATGGTCGCAGCGGCAACACGATGCAGGGCGCGCCTGGTGTAACCCTGTGAGAGGCACTTCATTTTCATGCCCTCAATCAGGTAGCTGCGGCACGATTCGAGCGCCTGGGTTTGGCCTGTCTCCTCGCAGAAAGCCCAGAGACCGTCCAACTGTTCCGCGATTGCCTCAGCACCGCCTTGCATGACCGACTCTACCGCCTTGCAGTACTCGGCCTTGTCGAGGCGCTCATTCGCTGTGAGCACATAACGTGCGTCGTGGTTGATGACTAGCGCCGACATATACAGCGATTGCATCAACGCATCCTCCTCCTGCTTCTCAAGCGGGAAGAGCTTACAGTCCAAGCTCCACTTCATCTCAAAATCCTCCTTCTAGGGTCAAGCCAAAAAAGTGAATAACACCATGCTACCCAAATCTTTTGGCTCTTTAAAAGAGCCAGCCTACTGCTACACAGACCGACTCCGTGCTACCTATTGGGCGGCGCTCAGTACTCACTGGCCAGCAATACCGTTGTCGTCTCCCATCCGGCATCGGTGATAATCCATACCTTCTCGCCGCTCACTTCATACGCGGCCAGCAGTCGCGGCTTGCTGCTGTCGCGTAGGGCCTGCATGTTCGCTTGGTGGTCGTCCTCTCCAAGGTCGCCCCAATCGCCGCTCCAGTAGCGTTTGAGTAGTCCGAGAATGGCCGTGCCAAAGTCGCCTGCCGTGGCAAGCGCCTCCTGCATTCCCGGCGTACTGGAAATGCCCCTGGACGATTGCTGTTGAAATGCGACGCTGTTCATTGCTTCACGCGCTTCGTGCTGTCTCACAAATCCTGGTGTTGTTGTCACGATATTTCCTCCTGTCTTTTGGCGTGCCCTATGATGTTTACGTCAATAGTTGGCACCACAATATCGGTCTTTTTAACTGTCCTGGCTGCTTTCTCGATACTTTTTCCAACCTCGTGAAGTCCCAGGAAAATAGCTATCCCAAGATTTACGGATGCCACTATCAAGGTCTCAGTCATTGTCAATTCCATTCTGTTACCCTCTTTCTGAGGGGGCGCAACGCCCCCCGGTTTCGCCGTTATTTTACTTGACTGGTGCCTGCGGCTTATTCTCTCGGTATCGATTTATCCAGTACAGGCGCGCCCTCTTTTTGCCTTCTTCTGAGACCGTGCTCATTACCTCGGCGTGCGCGGCTTTGTCTGCTCGGTGCGTCTCGGTAAGCACGCGCCGAAAATAGGCGCAATCGTCGGTGTCCATACATGTGATAAACTTTTCTCCGGCCAATGTCTCCTGAAACGCCCAGGCCCATTCCAGCTCAAGGCAGCTCATATTGTCAATTGCTTTCTTGAACTCCGGGGTTGGATTGAGTGTGTTTTTTCCGTTCATATTCCCTCGTTTTTCTGGGGGCGTGATGCCCCCTGTTGCATTATAGCGCTTCCACTACTGCGCCGTACTCCTTGAGTTTTTCGTTGACCCATGCCGCACATGACGCGATGTCTCCAAATTCCGAATCATACGAAGAGAGCGGCCCTGTGTACATGTCGTATCGGTCTGTTATTTCCGTGAGCGACCTAGGCCGACCATAACCGCCGTCATGAATAACTCCGCACGTTTTGCGGATTTCTTTGCCGTGCTGCTCCGCGAGGGAGAAGCATTGGCGGCGAAAAAATGCAGGGTGCGCCACTACATATGCTATCCGGTCTAAGTCCGCCACGCTTTGAGTGTCCTGCACCTTGATAACTTCCAGGATGCTATGGCCTGAAAGGCTGAAGGAACCATGACACACTGAAATTGTGCATTTGAACCCCGCCTGTTCGAGCGCTGTGACCAGTGCAATATGGGCAGCGCCACGGAGCGCCATTTTCTCACCGGCCACGCCCCAAGATGTGGACAAATCAATCAGTACGTCTATGACCTTCCCCGCCCCTGGCCGAACTTCCTGACCGAGGTAGCACATGCACTCCGGTACGCCTTCGATAAACGCGCCTGTGTCGCAAATAGGGCCTTGCGTGTCGTGTATCAAAACGTCCTGGAGGCGATGGCCGCCCTGAACCGTCATAATGTCGGCGCTCATTTTCTCGGCGCGCTCTACGCCTTCAGGCCAGCCGGATTCTAGAAGCCTGATAGAGCTGTCCCAATCAACGCCAAAAGTCCAGTCATAACCACGGCTTGATGTGCGGCTATTAAGCTGCCCCGCACAATCAGGGCCGTACCCGCCTTCGTTCTCTTGGCGCCTGATGTCTTTACAGTGCTGCATGCATTCATAAAAATCATCGTATATGTGGACATCGTGCGTCTTTGCGCCATCGCCTTTGCCAACCTTAATTACTTCATGAATCATTGTCTCAGCCCTTTTATTTCGCTGTGATTTTCTCGACTTCCGGGGCGATGGCGCGGAACCTATCGTCCCACTGCTTGCCGCTGTTATTGTTGTCGGTTATCCAGGTTTCAATCCTTACGCACGTCGCAGCGTCCATAGACTTATACACGCAGCACTCCAGCGCCCGGCGCGTAGTAAGTTTGGACGCGCCTATCATTAGGTCTGAGCCGTTTTGGGTGGCGCGCATTGACACGATAGCTTTGATGCCGAGCGCCTCACAGGCGCGCCGTATTTCCTGCACCAGGCCACACCATGTTTTAACATGAAAAACCGTGCGCTCCAAGGCTGCGTCGTAGCACCATTGCTGAAAAACAAACCTGTCCAGGGTAGCGCCGTCAAGCTGTATCCTGCCTGAATACTCGCGGCTCTGCCCCTGGCCCTGCGTGTTCGCCGCGGCCATGCAAACGAAATCTTCGTGCATGTGGACTATGCGGTCTGGGAACGCCATGTATTTGTTAGAGAGTGCTGCATTAAATTTGGTCATCACAGCGCTGCTGCCTGTGTCCGCTTCGTCAAGGAGAAACAATCCGCCATGCTCAAACGCTTTGCGGAATATCGTTTCCTGATACAGTCCCGTTCCGGGTGAAATGAAGCCCACGAAGTCAGAGGGCATTGTGCCTGGGCCGACTGAGTACGGGTAGAACTCCATTTTAAGCGCCTTGGCTGCTTCCTCGGCTGCTCTGGTTTTTCCGGTTGCAGCCGGACCCCACGCCCAGACGTGCTTTCTGTCCACGAGAAACCCAAGCAACTCGCCAAAGTTTTCGTGCTGGCACCCCGCCTCGTAATCTGGAACGTCGGGACGCTGAACTGTGATGGGCCGTGCATACTCCGGCGCCTCAAAGTTTGCCATTTTCTCAACGCAAACCTTAAGCGCTACCGCCTCTGCTATCTCCGCGATTTCATGGGACGTGAGTTTGTCTTTCAGCGCATTGCGTATAGCGTCAAAGGCGTTCTCTACGCCCTCGGGCGCTTCGGGTTTCGGCTTCCTGTTGAATAAAGGTGCCGGAATCTCAACAACGGGCGACGGCATGTCGTCGTCGTCCCTCGCTTCGAGGTTGGGCCGGACGGTCTGTTGGTGCATTGCATAGCGTAGAGCCTTTAGTCGCTCGGCCTTTGTCGCATCCGCTCTCCAGCGGCCTCCCATCGTGACATCGGCGGGGTACACGCCGAGGTCTGTTAAAACTTGTTTAATTCCGGGCACGTCCATTGCCTTTACTTTTGCGAGTTGATATTGAATGTCGGTAGCGGCATGTGGAGCACCTGCCTTAATAATACTACGAATAGCCTTAACGCTGGCCTCGACTGCTGCTACGTTCTTCCTTGGTGCCTTCGCTGCCTTCGGCATAGTCATTGTCTTTCCCTCTTTGGTTCGAGTTAATCTGCATGGGTGAAAATCGCAGCGGCTATAAGTTGCGGCGTTTCCGTCGCTCGCTATTACGTTGCACGGGTAGTCTCTTCTCTTTTTTATGCTGTAGTGCCAGACGATAGGCTCCCCGCACGCGGGGCACTCAACCGCCTTATCAATTACCGTGTGCCGGTACTTCTCGGCGCGCCGGTCTATATCCCTCGCCATGGTGCTATTCTCCCTTAATGTTGGCAATGGAATTGAAGCCCATGTGCGCCTCGTCCCGTGTGTCATACTCTGCGATAGGATGCTCCCAAGGTTCTGGTTGATAGTCAGAATCTTCGATATGACCCCAAATAATATACTTCATGGTTTTATTCTCCTGCTTCATCGTCTTTCTTGGCATCCGCTCGGCCCTTGCTCCACTCCTCCCGGCTTACTGTATCCGTGAAGGGGTTAATTGACTCAAGCCCGAACATCGCCCAGTCGTGATAACCCGCCACGAATGCGTCAGAGGTTTTAAGGTGTTCGGGAGGGGTGTAGCTTCCGTGTGTTGCTTGATTGGTGCCTATCATCTCTGTCTCCTCGGTTGGTTTCGGCAGTCTCCGCGACCACCGCTAACAGAACGCTACCACACACGCCCCTGCGTGTCAACCCCCTTACACAAATAAAATAGAGGGAAACCACGAACACCCCAGATTTATTAGGTAGAATGAGAAAAAATAAATACAGCATAAGGCGAGAAATAGAGGTTAAATCCGTGCGACTCCGAGTAAGTTTAGTGATAGCACACTGCTACTGGTCCAGATTTGAGGGGCAAGCGTTGACAGCTAGAGCGGAATGTGATAGAGTTGTTGTATGGACAACCAAGGAAACGCGAGGAGAACACCATGAGCGAGGAGAAGCCAGAACTCAGGCCGCTCGACAAAATTAAGAGGGACTACGAAGCCGCGACGGACGGGCTGTGGGAAATTTTAGAAGGTTCCTGTTTAATTCAAATAGATTCAGGAGGTACGACTATTGCTGAGACGGATTGTGACCACCTAGAAGACAGAGCATGTGTACTTCTTGACTTCAACTTCATCACCCACGCCCGCATAGACGTACCTGCTCTAGTCGCCGAGGTCGAGCGCCTACGAGAGACTGTCCGCATCGCAAACGACTGCGTCGGCAGGGTGGAGGAGGAGAACGCGAGACTGAGGGGCCGAGTCGAGGAACTAGCTGACGATTTGCGGCGCGCTGGGAATAGTTATGACCAGATTGCGACAGCTTACAATGACGCACTAGGCGCTATCAATGGGTGGAAAACGGAGAACGCGAGACTGCGCGGGGAGCCGAAACGACTCGCGAAAGAAGACATGGAGCGCATGGGGTTCACGCAGGAAGGAAATCACCGATGAGCAGCCATGCGCCATCCAACCTGAATACCACAAACCACATACAAACCGACACATTAAGGAGAACAGCATGAGTGTATCGCCTGAGCTAGAAAAACTACTGCACGAGTGGGAAGACGCGGTTCTCGAAAGAGAACAGACACAGGCTAAACTCAACAAAGCATTAGCAGACGACAACAAGGTACGAAGCAGAGTAAAGGCTCTCAAAAACAAAATACACCCCTTCATCCGCTCACGGGAGCCACTCTACGCCCAAAGCGGCGACAGGGTGATAGTCGTTTCAGACGCTAACGGAGCCACTCTCATCCAGTCACGTCCACTTGAGTCTATAACAACCCTCTAGAATGCCCCACAAGCCATTTGTTTACCTCTACCCTTATCAGAACAAAGGAGAAAATTATGAACACAACTAATTACGCACAATGGGCCGAAATATCAGAATGTGGAGATTATCGATATTCGTTGGGAAGAAACACGCACAGGGCATCCGGGCAAGTGCTATTCATCGGATTAAACCCATCGACTGCGGATGCCCTCACAGACGACCCTACAATTCGGCGCTGCCTCGGATATGTTGCGGACTGGGGATATTCAGGCCTTTTGATGGGAAACCTCTTCGCATTTAGGGCCACAAAACCAAAAGACATGCTAGCAGCACAAGACCCCATAGGGCCAAAAAACGATAGCATTCTGCGCCATTTAGTAACGAGCGCAGACTTGGTCGTTGCGGCATGGGGAACGAACGGGGGGCACCTTGGAAGAGCAGACGAAGTGCGTAGGATGTTTCCAGGCCAACTGCATTACTTGAAATTAACGAAAGAAGGACACCCAGGGCACCCACTGTACTTGCCTAAAACCCTTAAACCTCAATTATGGGAAGACCTGGGCGCGGCATCCCTCTAGAATCGATTCTAAGCCCTCGACAGCCTTTACCCTCACTCGGATACCTAATTACGCCCGGTCGAGGCACCACGGAGCGGAAAACTAGGCCCAGTCGCCTATTTTGACAACCCAGACATCGGGTGTTACACTCCAGCCATGGCAAATGAACTATTCAGCGCAAAAGACGCACGCAAACTCTCCAAAGCGAGGCAAGGGCTCACCTGCAGGCAGGCGGAGTACATTCGAATGCTGGCAATGGGCATGAGCCAGGGGGAAGTGGCGGCGCTCATGGGCTGCAGCAAGCACACAGTACAGCGAGCACAGGCTTCAGAGAAGGGCAAGAGGTTCTTAAACGCACTGCAGGAGGTAGCAGACGCGGAGGCGTGCAAGCTCTCGGCCATGTTGGTAGCCATCAATGCGATACAAGGCCTACAGGCGCATGGGCCACTGGATACTGTCGCCACCCCCAAGAGGCGCCGTCGTAGCTCCAAGCACCCCAAGGCGAAGGGCAAGGAGGCAGCCTAAGAGCAATGAGGGTATGGGCTTAAGTGCTCTCAGGGCCTCATTTGATACATAATGGATATTATCAGACACCGATTACGTGAGACGTTGATATCATTGGGGTTATGGCGCATGGTGATGGTGGCGTGCTGCTACATCGGGGGGTGTGGTGATGGTGGCGTGATTGGCGCCGGTATAGGCTAAGGTGTTGATAGCACAGGAGATAGTATGGATTCAGGGTCACATATCGAACGGGGGGCAGGGGGGTGGCGCTGGTTCTATTATGGTAATTCAGACGCGTGCATATAATTTTTGTAGTTTTTGTAAAGGAGATTTGGTCATGCTGGTAGCTAAGATGAAATCAAAGAAGTGGAACCGGCGGCGTTTCGCTAAGATTTTCCGCAGGGAGATTCGTGATTGGTTGCGCGCCCTGGAAAGGAGTCTTTCTCGATATGGGTAATCCGAATTGTGCTCGATGCGGTGAACTTCTTTTGGCTCCCCCTGAGTTGGGTTCTAAGTTGTGTCCGATTTGCATTCAGGAGTTCGCGGCTCCTCGGGAAGGATTTTGAGATTCTTTTTAAAAGCCCCTTGACACAGATGCAGCTTTGTGGTATCTTTGTTACAGACAGTTGAATATGAGCGTTTAGAGTAGCTCAATGGATTTTTCAGGTATTTGTAAAAGGGTGGTTGGTTGGGCGCTTGGTCTGGGTAATGCTGTTTTTTTTTGGGGGGTTGATGGGGAGTAGTGTTCCACCAACCCCCCCCTATAGTCCCCCCCCTTCCCCCTAATTTGAAAGTGTCACTGCAAGCGTGCAAGCTGGTAGCTGGGAGGCATCCCGGTGAGGTGAGCGTGGAGGAGTTTGCGTGTGGTTCCGGGTTGCGGGCCAGCAGTGGGTTTTTTGCGGTTATGGGTTCAAGGCCCATCTTGCAGTGTTGCGGCTGGCCGACCATGAGCGGACATTGACCAAGCGCGGTCGCGACCAAAGCCTCTGTAGTCTGTCTGGCTCATGGACAGTTTTTGAGCGGTGTGGTGGGCCTGCCTGGCGGCAGTTTGATGGGTTGGTTCAAATCCAACACCACCCGCCGCTTCCATTTTTGAGGTGAGACACAGAGTCTGATGCGCTTCTCTGCGAAACCAGCCAGTAGGTTTGACTGTGGGGCGCATCCCTTGAGCCTTGCAAGCAAGACGGTCACCTACTGGTTCTCACTCTTTTTGGAGATAGTCCCGGTTTTGCCACCGGGTGTAGATTCGTCTTTGGTTCGGGGAGGCATACCCTCTGGGCGTTCGCACTGAGGCTTTAGGCGGCTATCTTCGGTTTTTGAGAGACGGGTCTCGGGTTTTGTTCACCGAGTTGGTACAGTCCTTCCGTGGTCGGGTAAGGGAACACATACCCCTTAGCGCAAGCCTGGACGCGGAGCCGTCTCCTTTTTTGGTTATGGGCGTAACCATTCCCCTCCTTGAGGGATTAGTATTCTCCGTGTAAAGGATATGGGACGATTGAAGAGACAGCCCACGGGAGAGCGCATGGCGTTGGAAGCGACATAGATTAATCGTGCGCTCTCCCATCAGTTTTTTACTGGTAGACTTCGGCCTGAGGTGTCAACTAACGGCTGGAACGCTTCCAGATGCCGGGTCAATAATGTGGCTGAACGATTCCTCTGAGACCCGGCTACAGATTTGTGGCGGTATGGCTTTCGCGATATAAGACTCATGGGGTCATAGACTCTTTATGTGGCCTGCCGCCCTTCAATTTTGGTCCTCGGGCTATGACTGGAAAAACTGGCCCCCTTTTTTCAGCTAGAGAGGAAATGACAATGTTGGACCATGAGATTGCAAAAGTGTGTCATGAGGTTAATCGGGCTTACTGTGAGGCTATTGGCGACGACACGCAGGTTCCTTGGGATGAAGTTCCCGATTGGCAACATAAGTCCGCGCTACTGGGAGTTAATTTTCATAAAGACAACCCCGAAGCAGGCGCTTCTGCGAGCCATACTTCGTGGCTTGAGGAGAAGGAGCGCGACGGCTGGAAGTATGGTCGCGTGAAAGATGCTGAAAAAAAGGAGCACCCCTGCTGTGTTCCGTTTGATGAGCTTCCTCGGGAGCAGCAAGCGAAAGACTTCCTTTTTCGCGAGATTGTTCATCAGCTTCAAGAAGTATAGATTTTCCCCGGAGATGCCGGTTCGAGGCCGGTACAACCGCTGTGATGACGGCGCTTTTATCCTAGGTTCTTGCGCCACGAGCATGTTGTTGGTGTAATTGGTAGCACGCCGGGCTGTTTTCGGAATTTGATGGGAACGGTCAAAACTTGAGGAGAACAAGAAATGAGTATAGCGAGCACGGTTACGACTGAAGGAAAAGTCGCAACGAAAGTGAAGAAGAAGCGGAAGACAGCGGGGAGCCATAAGGCGCATTGCACGGCCTACGGGCTGTCGATGAGGCGCGAGCGGAATAAAGCGCGGAAGCTCAAGAAACACCTGAAGATGCACCCGCTGTGCGTGGATGCCATTGAGGCGCTGCGTGGGCTGGGCCGGAAGATGCCGTGTGTGGTTAAGGACTTTGACTTCCCTGCGGCCGTGTTGCGCGCTGTAGAGGGCCAGAATTTCAAGGCCGGACAGAAAGCCGGGCGGGCGCTCAGCGTTTCCTTGAGAGCGGCGGCTAGAAGAAACGCGGCGACACTGGCGCAGGAGGCTTCTTGATGGCAGTGATTAAAGCGATGAAAATGGCGCAGGTTCGGAATGAAGAAGCGATTTGTGGAAACTGTCCATACTGGAAAAGAAAAGAACGGAATGAGTGCGACATCGAAGATGAATTTGTCGATACCACTCACGGGCACTGTCGCCGATATGCGCCGCCGAGAGTGATAAATATGCCTGACTCGGTAGAGCCTATCTCCCTTGAGTCCCATTGGTGCGGCGAGCAACCGGACTTCTGGAAGGATGAAGAGCCAGTCTATGTCAAGTGCTGCATCTGCGGCGAAGACATCGTCAACAAGGACGGCGTTGTCGCAAAGGGTGGCTTTCGTCATGTTGGGTGTGTGAGTATAACTCGCGTAAAGGAGGTTTGATGATGTTACGTAGAACGTTTTTGAAGATGTTTGGCTGGCTCGGTGTATCCGCGGTCGGCGTTACGGTGGCTGAGGCGGTGGTGGAGGAGAAGGAGGTCATCGACG
>Ga0114923_10003733_pt1 | contig 10230 bp, 5 predicted proteins | sample SumtaG_FD_89578 | JGI IMG/M metagenome (GOLD analysis project Ga0114923, IMG submission 89578) | Deep subsurface microbial communities from Indian Ocean to uncover new lineages of life (NeLLi) - Sumatra_00157 metaG | ecosystem: Environmental > Aquatic > Marine > Oceanic > Sediment | place: near...
GTACTTCGCCGGGCGTGAAGATGACGGGTAATTGGGTAATGACAGATAATGAAACAGGTAAACCTATCTCCCGCACTGGACGGAAAACATTGATGAACGTGCTGTGGATGACAAACCGCGGTACCTTTATCCGTAACGGCACAGAGACCACGATGGCAAAGCAGTTCCGTCTTGTTCCCGCCGTATATACTCGGCGTACCGATGACGGACGCCTTGAATCTCAATTCAACGTAAGAAGCAGAACAGGCCCGCAGTTCCGTCTGTTTATGGAGCCTAAGACCTCTGTATTCTACATGCGCTACGGCGGTCGTAAGATCCCCCTGCTTCCTATACTAAAGGCGATGGGGCACGACAGCGATGATCTTAAAGCAAGGTGGGGCGAGGATATATATGAGAAGAACAAGGAACAGGAGAACTCTCCGCACGCTATCTCTTTTATCAGGTCTTTCCAGGATACGGAAGAGGCGCAGGAGAAGGCAGCTGCGATACAAACAACGAATGTAGCACAGTACAATGAATCCGCCCGCAGGAACCTCCTCGAGAAGTTTAACAAGATGGAGCTGGATGACATAGCAACAGAGAGTACACTGGGTAAGCCGTACAAGAATGTAAACACGGATGCGATGGCAGATGCTACAAGCAAGATACTGGGCCTGTCCCGAGGAGAGGTGCAATCCGACGACCGAGATTCTTTAGAGTACCAACGCGTACACGATATCTCGGACTTCCTTGCAGAGAAGATAACACACGATCAAGGCGGATTGATGCGCAGCTTGATGTGGAAGTTTACAAACAAGAACGGAGATCTCGCGGCAATGCCTCCGGGCGTATTCGACAAGCACGTCAATTACGTATTTAACTCCAGCGGCCTTGGACAGAACCTCGAAGCGATAAACCCTTTCGATGCTCTCGATCAAGGACAGCGCATCTCCCGACTCGGAGAAGGCGGTATAGCATCCGTAGATCAAGTCCCTAAAGAGGCTCGTAATGTACAGCCTTCTTATGCGAACTTCGTCGACCCTGTGCGCGCCCCCGAATCTTTGAAGATCGGCGTGGATATGAAGTTTGCCCGTAATGTCCGCAAAGGAAAGAACGGACTCCTGTATACGCAGTTCCTCAACCCCAAGACGGGCGGGAAGGATTGGGTAGACAGTAGAACAGCTTCGCGCAGTATTCTTGCTTTCCCCGAGAGTTTGGAGGCAGAAGGGAACTACGTAATGGCAATGACAAAGGCCCGCGGTATGTTCTACGTCCCTCGGGACGAGGTGGATTACGTCGTGCCTAACGGCGACGATCTGTTCAGTATCGGAGCTAACACAGTACCGTTGAAGTCAGGCGTTAAAGGGATGCGTCTGTTGATGGGAAGCAAGTTTGTGAATCAAGCACTTCCCCTTGTTAGCCGTGAGGCGCCCTTTGTACAGACTACTGACGAGGACGGAATAGAATCAACCGAGAGAAGGTTGGGCTCGCACCTCGGAGCTGTAAGAGCGGAACAACCCGGTGTCGTCACAGCAGTACGCAAGGACAGGATTGATGTGCAGTACCAAGACGGGACGAAAGGGTCGCATGACTTGTACGAAGACTTCCCTTTCAACAGAAAGACGGGAATTCGGAACATGCCTGCCGTTAAGGCAGGGCAGCAGTTTGGTAAAGGCGATCTCTTGGCGAGCAGCAATTACACCGATGACGAGGGAGTATCCGCATTGGGAAGAAACATGCGTGTGGCGTATATGAACTACGACGGTAAAGTCTTCGAGGACGCTATCGTTATCTCTGAGAAAGCAGCAAAGACCCTGACCTCTGAGCATATGTACCACGACGCTTTGGATGTAGACGACGACACAAAGGTAGGTAAATCCGCCTTTCGTAATCTGTATCCCGGCAAGTATAATAAAGAACAAATGGAGAAGCTTGACGATCGTGGGCTGGTAAAGCCAGGTACGATTCTAAATTACGGAGACCCGCTCTTCGTTGCTTACAAGGAAAACGAGCCCTCACCAGGCTCTATGGGACGCCGTAAACGTAAAGATGTATCTGTTACTTGGAAACATCACTACCCCGGCGTCGTTACCGACTCAGCAGAAGGTAAGAACGGGTTTAAAACATACGTGCGGGCTAACGCTCCGATGCGTGTAGGTGATAAACTATCCAACCGATTTGGAGGTAAGGGTGTTATATCCGATATTGTCCCAGACGAACACATGCCGAGAGATGCTAAAGGCAGGTCCTACGAAGTCCTGCTGTCACCTCTTGGAATAATATCTCGTACCAATAGCTCACAGATGGTGGAAGCCGCCTTGGGCAAAATAGCAGAAAAGACGGGAGAAAGTTATGTACTACCTGGATTCTCAGACGATGACATGGTGGATTTTGCTCTTAATGAGCTCAAGAAACATAATCTAAAAGATAAGGACGATGTATACGACCCGAGGACGAAGAAGAACATCCCGGGCATATTTGCAGGAAACTCGTACTTCTATAAACTCCAACATACCTCTGAAGCCAAAGGTAAGGCTCGTTCTATCTCAAGCTACACACAGGACGAACAACCTGCCAAAGGCGGTAAGACAGGAGCAAAACATATTGGAGATATGGAGATACAGGCTATACTCGCGCACGGCGCGGGCAATGTCCTTAAAGATCTTAAGATAATCAAAGGGCAGAAGAACGATGACTTCTGGAGACAGCTTAAGTTAGGCGAAACTCCTACAATGCCCGGGACACCGTTGGTGTATGAGAAGTTCAAAGCACTTATCCGAGGCGCCGGAGTAGAGCTTAGAGAGGGTAAATCCTCGGACGACATATTCGCAATGACTAACGCTAAGGCACAAGTTCTGACCGGCGAGCGCGAAATTAAAAACGCCCGCACGTACGGCTCACACACGAACAAGCCTCTGGAGGGAGGTCTGTTCGACCCCGACGCTACAGGAAGTCTGAACAAAGGAGACAGGTGGAGTTACATCAAGCTCCCCGAGCCTATGCCCAATCCTGTGATGATAGAGCCTATGCGCAGTATCTTAGGTCTCAAACAGAAGGAGTTTCAAGAACTCGTCGCCGGCGGTAAGGAAGTAAACGGCAAGAGAGGCCCTGCAGCCCTTACAGAAATGCTTAAGAAGATAGATATACCCACAGATAAGGCAAACGCAATAGACGACATTAAATACGGCTCTAAGGCCAAAAGAGACTCTGCAGTAAAAAGACTTAACTATCTCGACGCGCTCGAGAAGCAGAACGTAAAACTTTCCGACTTTATGATGGACAGAGTACCTGTACTTCCCCCGCGCTTCAGAAGGATAACAAAAGCTGCCGGGATGACAATGGTGGCCGACCCTAATTACATGTACAAGACACTTTTGGAGTCTATCGAAGACTTCAAAGACTCGGACGGATTGTCCGACAATATAAGAAACGAAGCCCGAGGCCAGGTCTTCGAGAACTACAAAGCCCTGGTAGGGCTCACCGACCCTAAACAAGAAAAGCTGGTACAAAAGAAAGTGGGCGGCATTCTCCAGCAGGTATTTGGTAAAGGCTCCCCTAAGGCAGGATTCGTGCAGAGACGTGTCATCGGCACGAACATCGACGTCTCCGGTCTTGGAGTCATCACCCCGAACCCCTCTCTTAAACTTAACGAAGTAGGTATGCCTGAAGATCAAGCATGGAATCTGTACGAGCCCTTCATCATACGACATCTTGTACAAAACGGAACACCCGCTACAGTAGCAGCGAGGTCTGTAGCTAATCACGAGAAGAACGCATATGCTGCACTGAAGGAAGTAATTAAAGAACGTCCGGTGCTGATAAATCGCGCGCCGACGCTGCACAAGTACAATATTATGGCATTCAACCCCGTGCTGACAAAGGGAAGTACACTGCAAGTACCGCCTGCAATCGTGAAGCCCTTTGCGGCGGACTTCGACGGCGATACGATGGCGTACAGCGTGCCGGTGTCCGCGGACGCGGTCCGCGAGGCCAGGGATCTGATGATGCCTGAGAAAAATCTCTTAAGTGCAAGAAACGATAAACCTAATTTCGCCCCGAGTAATGAATACCTACAGGGCTTGTACTTTGCTACAAAGGCACCGAAGAACGAACCCACTGTAACATTTGACTCCCTTGCAGACGCTAAGAAGGCGTACCGCAATGGAGAGATATCTATAGACACACCTATTAAAATACGAGGATAAGATGAACAAACGAGCAATACAGAAGGCGTACATGCACAAGATTGCAGTAGATGCACTTACTCCCCCGCCCCTTAAAGAATCTACGGTAAAGCCCGATATGCTGCCGCCTGTAGAGCCTAGTACATTAGATCCTTCAAAGCACCTCGGAGAAGAAGGAGATGCGAACAATATCAACACTACGGTGGCCTTTAATAAAGGCGCGAACATCACCTACCCCAGTACAGCTACGGAGAAGATAGCCCCTCGAGGAAATAATGTAAACACTGTAGCTCCGGTAGCCTGGGGTAACTTGGGAACATCTACTCCCGGATTGGATAAGGAAGAGGATTACATCGCCCCGAAGCTGTCTCGTAATAAGATCGCAGCACTTGCAGCAGCCGGTGCAATATCGGGAATGGGGAAACCTGCGATGAAGAAGCCGGGGTTTATGAATCCAATCCCCGCAGACATCGGATCATCTTCCGGAACACAGAAGAAGGCTATCGCCAAAGGCAAGTATACAGGCATCGATACGAGCGGAGGGAAATCTGTTGCTAAAGCTTTGGATAACGGAACGAATACTACCCACGGCGTAGCAACCTCAAGCCCTAACTCGAGTGTAATATAATGAACAAGCAGGCATACATAGAGGGTTACCTAAGCAAGGAAGGTAAGAAGAAGCCTACGACAAAGAAAGGTAAACAGGACAAGATGCACACCGTAATGTCCGAGTATAAGGCCGGCACTCTGCGCTCCGGTAGTAAGGACGGGCCTAAGGTCACCAGCCGACAGCAGGCGATCGCGATCGGAATGAGTGAGAGTGGGCAGGATAAAGAAGCGAAAGATCCCGAGGGCGGTGTCGCTGGCGCGATGCACCCTACGGCTGGAGAGAACGCCCCGCCCGGTGTGCAGCACGAGATAAGCAACTACAGAGAGATGCCCTCTAACTACAGGGAGAAGATGCCTCTTCTGTACCACCTCCTCGGAGAAGGTACCCCGGACTACAAGATGTCAAAAGAGGACGCACAGTACGCAGAGCAGACTCCTGTAAAGGGACAGACCTGCGCTAACTGTAAGTATGCGTACCAAAATGTACCCGGCGAAGATTACATATGCAGTAAGATCGAAGGGCATATAGAACCTCAGGCGTGGTGCAAGCTATGGGCCCCTCTTGAAGAATAACCGTACAAACGTAATATTATAAGAAACAAAGGACAGAACGATGGTAGATAAAAACAAGTTAGCGAATGTGTTGGGGCTTGTGTTTAACAAAGAAGCCTACGCACCTCCCGGTGACCCACTGGCAGCAGCCGGCGGCGGAGCACCCCCTATGCCTCCGGCCGGCGGCGATCCAATGATGGGCGGGATGCCGCCTGGAATGCCCCCTATGCCTCCCGGAGGAGATCCAATGGCCGGCGGCGCGATGCCACCCGTACCACCAGAGCTGATGGCTATAGCCCAAGGTGGTGGAGGAGGCGGAGCGATGCCTATGCCTGGAATGGACCCTGCTATGGCGGGTGGAGCACCCCCTATGCCGGGCGGTGACCCGATGATGGGAATGGACCCCGCTGCAATGGGCGGTGAGATGCCTCCTGAAGCAGGTGGTGATGAAGAGTTAATAGGCCGTGTAGATGCTATGGAGGATATGCTGTCGCAGATAGCAGAAGCTCTCGGCATCCAAGTCAATGAGCCTCCGATGGATGCCCCTCCCGGAACAGAGCCTGCCGATATGGCAGCTGCTTCCGATATGGGAATGGATCCTGCATTGGGTGAAGGCTTTAACGACGAGGCAATGGGAATGGGCGGTGCTCCGCCCGAGTTACCTCCTATGGAAGGCCCTGAGACAATGAAGACAGCATCCGGCGAGACGGTAACGATTGCCAGCATGCTGCAGAGAATGAACCAATATAAGTAAGGAGGATAACATGCCGGTCAATACAGCCAATACAAGCAAGATCGATCCGCGTATGTTTACTACGCCGTTAGGAGCTTTGGTAGGTTGGGCCTTAATGCGCAAGATGATGCCCGAAGCAACGGCAGGCGAGCAGCTTGTCGGCGCGGGTCTCGGCGGTGGTGTAGGATATGCCGGAGGAAGCTCCTTGCAGAACTACCTGCAGTTTGCCGATCAAGGTAGTCCGGGGGCTAATAAGGCCTCCTACAAAGATTACCTGCAAAACAGGCTTCACGACTACGATCCTAACCTGCAGACCCCCGAGCAGCAGAACGCTATCGAGAGGTTCCTTAAGACACAGCAGACCCGAGGATTTGACTTTATGAAGGATCAAACCAAAGGGGCTCGAAGAGGCTGGGGCGGAGCCCTTGCAGACTATCAAGCCTTTATGGATATGTCTGGAGACAGTAGCTTGGATATTGCCGATAGACGTAAGGCTTTCGATAACGCAAGAAGGGCTCGTAAGTTCGGTGAGGGTATGCGACCTAAGATGTCTGACATTCCCGGTAACCTTGCAGGAGCTGCGGGTGATTACCTGGATAGTGCATTCACGCGAGGCCCTGAGTAATATGCCGAAGATACAGACACTTGGACAGATACTTATTAACGATGCCATCCCTGAGGATATGAGGGATGATAAACGCGTCTTTAATAAGAAGACATCCAGCGAGTTCTTTCAGGAGCTTGCGGAGAAACATCCCGACGAATATGTGGATGTTCTTAAGCACCTAACGGATGTGTCTCGTGTTGTAGGTACAGAATACGGCGGGCCGGCAAGTATTTCACTAAGTGATCTAAAGCTTCCTCCCCGCATTAGGGAATACAGGAAGCAGCTGAAGAGGCGAGTAGCTGCTATAGCGCAGAACCCCGGGTGGACTAAAGAACAGAAGAACGAGAAGGTTATAGGGATGATGCGTAAAGCAATGCCTACGATCCAAAAGAACCTGCAAGACGAGGTCTTCGAAAGAGACAATGCCTTTGGCGAACAGATAAAGCATGGATTCCGCGGTAACCCCGTACAGATGACACAGTTGATGTTTGGAGATATGCTCGTTGCAGATCACAAGGGAGATCCGCTTCCTATACCAGGTATGCACGGGTACGGAGAGGGCGTAACTCCGACAGAGTTCTGGGCGGGCTCCTACGGTTCACGTAAGGGATACTCAGACGTGCAGTTCGCTACAGCCCAAACAGGTTTCCTCGGTAAACAACTCGCCGGCATGGCGAATAGACTTAAAATAACAGGTGACGACTGCGGCGCCAAGACTCTGGGAATAGAGGTAGATGGAGACGATGCCGAAGTGATGGGAGCTGTACTGGCACGAGATGTCGGAGGCCTTAAAGCAGGCACTGTTGTTGAAAAGCAACACCTCCCTCAACTGCGAGGAGAACAATTCCTTGTACGCTCGCACGTAACCTGCCAACAAGAGGAAGGGGTCTGTAAGAAATGCTCAGGTAAGAGAGATCAGGGTGAATACCCTCCGATGGGATCTTACGTAGGTATAAATTCCGCAAGGGTTGTATCGGAGCCGATGACACAGGAACTCGGACTGTCTGCAAAGCACCTCGGCGGTGTTGTGGGGGTGAACGATCAAAACGTAGCAGGCTTTGATGAGATAAATCAATTCCTGCAGGTACCGAAGAACTTCAGAGGAGCTGCTGTCCTTGCTCCTGCTGACGGTAAGGTACGGAAGATCTACGACGCTCCTCAAGGCGGTAAGTACATCAAACTCGACTCCGAAGAGATCTACGTTCCCAACGGAAGGGAAATAGATGTCAAGGTAGGGGATGAGATGGAAGCCGGCGATGCGATGACAGACGGTACTCCGAATCCCGGTGAGATCGTTAAGCACAAAGGCCTCGGAGGAGGTCGACAATATTTTACAAGTAAGTTTTACGACATCCTTAAAAAGAACGGAGTTCCTACCCACAGGCGTAATGTCGAGACACTGGCACGGGCCTTTTTCGATAAGGTCAGGGTGACTCGGCCTGAGGGGTTCGGGGGCTTCAGTGTCGGAGATGTTGTCTCTTACAGCGACATCCAGAGAGGGTACAAACCCCGCACAGGGGCACAGGCAAGAGCCCCTAAAAGATCTTTGGGTAGCTTCCTTGAAGAGCCTGTGCTACATTATACAATAGGCACAAGGGTAACTCCGAGTGTTGTCAATAGGTTAAAGAAGTACAATATAGATAATATAATTACTCACGACGAAGAGCCGGGATTCAGCCCTGAGGTAATACGCCTCATGGGAATGGCGGCTACGGATAAGGACTGGAAGACACAGCTCTCGGGCTTCGGTCTTAAGAAGTCTTTTCTTCAATCAGCGAGAAAGGGATCAAAAAGCATGCATCAAAACACATCATACGTAGGACAGTTAATGGACCCGTCCCGGCTAGGTAAAGAGGGGGGTATGCCGCAGGCTTATGGCGAAGGGGACGGTATGCGTCCTGAGGAGACTACCTATCAAGACGTCTACCAACAGCGTCAGCCGCAGGAGACAAGGTCAGACAACCTGGAAAAGAGATACGATACAAACCTCACCGGAGACCAGACAGGCGAGCGCAGGGACTACAAGGCAACGAAGAAGCATACAGAGCCTGAGTCGCAGAAAGAGCCGCATACAAAGCCTCCGTCCCCAGCTCCGGCTGAGGAACAAACACCTTCACACGAAGATCTGGATAATAAACAGAAACGCAAAGCAATAGATGTAAAGAAGGATAAGGAGCAGTACAAGTACGATACGACTACTACTCCAAGCCCCGAGACATCTAATATCACGCCCCTGCAGGAAACAAAGGAGGAAGAGGATGACTATCCGATCTCCTTCCCTAAGCAGGTGGAGCGTAAAGAACAACGTAAAGTACGACACAACGGCGGTGGCAAAGTGTACGATGACCTGCAAGATGCAGGTATTGTCTTCAGACGAGCGAACGTTTTGTCCTTGTTAGGTTCCTTCTTCCGAAACAACGGTAGGATGTAAAGAACTAAATAAGTGCTACATTTATAGTAATTAAACTTAGGAAATAAGGGACCAACCATGGCGGAAGTAACCTTTGAACAGAAGTTCGGACAACTGGTAGATGCTCAGTTAAATGAGAAGCTGCCCTCTCTTGTGAAATACAGGGTGGGGTTTCAAGTTATTGACAAGAGCGAGGACGAGACCAAAGCGGTCGGCGTTGCTGCCTTTATTGTAAAGAATGTATGGCTATACATACCTGCATTCTTCCTTGAAGGCGATATAAAAGGACTCGATCTTCTGTATCACAAACAACTCGATCTATTTATACCTGCAATGGATAACTGGATACAATCCCTGGAAGAACAGGGAACACAGACTCTCGGATTCATGCGGGACCATCCCAACACACATAACATGTCGAAGGCAGACGAGTTCGCAACTCCGCAGTCGACCGTTGTCTACGAAGGCAACTTGGAACTGGGTAAGGCTGCATCTTGGATCGATGAATGTAATGACTACATAGAGAAGGAAGCATTCGAGAGGATGATAGCCTTCTACGGAGACTTCGAGCTACCGATAGGCAGCTTTATGGATGAGCTACCCGATATGGGTAAGACAGCATCCGCGGCATATGTGCATAACATGGCCAGGTATCCGGAACTGATGAACGGAATGCTTCGCTTCTACACTATAGATGATATACAGAAGACCGCGGAAGCTGCAGCTGCTAAGGCTGTTGTTCCCAAAGAAGCAAAGCAGGAAGAGGTAGAGATCTTTACTAAACTGGACAAAGCAGCTGCTGACGCGCTGGATCCTATGAGTAAACGACTGCTGGTCCGCCACGGCATGTACGTTAAAGACTCCAGGACTAACCTGTCAAAAGTCTTCCAGTCGGAGATCGATACATCTGTACTGCAGAACCCGAGCCATCCCGGTATTTACGACTGCTACCTTGCAGACGGTACGTACAAGACGATGGTTGTAGTGTTCCCCAAGTGCTTCGACCAAGGCAACGATAATTTCTCCAGACACCGCAGTAACGTCGGAAGGAACATAGCGTTGATCGACCCCTCCCGCCCGAAGGAGTATCTCTCTAAGAAGAACTCCCAGGTCTACTGCAAGCCTTCGACAAACCTGTCGGCTAACGATATGGACA
>Ga0114923_10003734_pt1 | contig 10230 bp, 8 predicted proteins | sample SumtaG_FD_89578 | JGI IMG/M metagenome (GOLD analysis project Ga0114923, IMG submission 89578) | Deep subsurface microbial communities from Indian Ocean to uncover new lineages of life (NeLLi) - Sumatra_00157 metaG | ecosystem: Environmental > Aquatic > Marine > Oceanic > Sediment | place: near...
CGTTCTCAGGAGCTTGATATTCGAAGATATCTTTAGTCCAGTTGTTAGTACCACTGAACTGGCTCCCTCCTGGAAGCTCACGAACATTATGAAGAGAGCAGCCCTCTTCATCAAGGAAGGAAAGTTGAACCTGACAAAAACCGCTTAGATTAGCCGTTCTAACATATGCTTCTGCACGGTATTTCATTCTCGGTTTAACATGCACAATCTGGTTCCACCAAACAGCGCCACGATGTGAATATTTTATGCTCACGCTTCCGTCTCCGGAATGTTTGTTTTTTTTATCCCAAATAAACTCTGCACCACCTTCAGATACAAGATCGCAAGGGAACCAGTATGCAGGCAGCTTCGAGCCGGAACGGGATTCTTCTTCAAAGGAAGCATTTTGTAATCTTTCAGGTAAAGGTTGAGGCCTATAAAAGTTTTTAAACGACCAGACTATGTTACCCGCTTTATCTACTTCAAACACGAGGTAACGCTGTTGTGCGGAGATTAGGGTATTACCATTCTGTAATCGGTCAGCCTCGTAAAGATGTCCTCGCTTTTCCATTTGATAGAGCCAGGCTATTTCGCATTCAGGAGTCACCTCGAGGACTCTGTGGTTTTTCGAATCGGTAATCAAAGTGTTTCCGTTGTCAAGCCTGTCGGCATCCCGCGGCCAATTTAAAATCTCCGGTCTCCCATCACCATAGGACCAGATGACGTTTCCGTTCGAATCAAGCTCTTGCACCGTGTTCGCATCCGAATTCGCAAAAAGCAGGTTCCCATTCACCAGGACTTCCCCGTTATGCGGGTGCTTGAGTCCGGTAAAACTGCGAATGACTTTTCCCGCCTTATCAACCACGATGACACGATCGTTATTGCGATCCGTGATAACGAAATGTCCCGTTGGTAATTGATGTGCGTTGTTCGGATAGAAGAGCTTGCTTCCATCACTGAGCTTTCCAGTGCCATCTCCCCATTCTTCTGAGCTAAGTACAATTTTGGCATCTCGGTCGATTACAAGGATGCGATTATTGGAGGTATCTGTGACCAGTATTTTGCCACCTTGGATAAGTTTGGCACTGTGGGCAAATCGCAGGTCTTTGTTGTAGCTCCAGACGATATTCCCAAGCAGGTCTACTTCGAGAATTTCGCTTCCTTGCCCGCTCCAATAGCCGGCATCGGTGATCAAGGTATTGCCGTTAGGCAGCCTTTCTACGCCCGCGGGCCAGTCGAGCCTCCCCGGTGGAGAATAACCCTGATGATCAAGAATATCTGGCATTATAATTACCTCCGTTACATGTAGCCCAGCTGACGCAGCCGCTCCATGGTCTTTTCCTTATCCTGGCGTCTCCCGGCCCTTTCTTCGGTGTTTTCCAGGTCCTGTTCCCAGGCCGGAAGCTCTGCCATCTTCTGGCTGGTGGTTTTGGCCCCTAAAGACCGATAACCCTGCCGGTACAGCGGACAGTAAGGTATTTCAAAGTACATGGTGGTATCCCACACGTCCCGCTCTGTGAAATGCAGAATAGGCCGGTAGCGGGTATGGGCAGGCGTAAGTTCCACCGCCGGTACGTCTTCGAAGTACGGATCCTTGGCCCGAGCTTTTTGCTCATCCCATCTCAAGCCCTGGAACACCGCCTTCACCTTGTTCTCTTCCAGGTATGTGTTGAACACTACGGTCTTCATCAGGTGGTTTCCCACGTAGCTCTCAGCCTCAAAGGGAAAGGCCTCCAGATCGAAACCGATACGCTTGATCTCAGTCTGATTGCGTTGGTTCAGATCTGAGACTTGTACCTCCGCATCAAGGGTGTACCCGGCTGCTTTCAACACATCCTCATTCCGTCCCCAATATAGTTCGACTCCCCAATCCTTGGCGTAAGTGTGCAGAAACACATCGATCTCCTTAAAGGCGTCCCCCTCGTCGATGGTGAAAGCTTTGGGGAACTCGATTCCCTTCTCCTGGCAGTACTGCCGGCAGATCCAGAGTGTCAGAGTCGAGTCCTTGCCCCCCGACCAGATCAGCCGCATGTCCTTAACTTCAAACCCTTCAAAAGCCTGCCCGAAGACCTCCTTGCTCTTGGCGATCTTTTCCTCCAATTCCTTGACTCTATCTGTGCTCAACTCGATTTTTGGCATCGTTCCCGTCTCCTTGCTTTGTTGCTTTATTAATCTCTATAGATACTCCCGCCCGATGCGGGGTTTCAGTTTTTCCTTCGTTTTCTGCGCTTCCTGGGCGGAGTCGATCCGGTCGACCTTCTCTTCTGGATCATTTTCCAGATCATACAGTTCCCAGCGATCCTCCTCCTGGCGGTATATTACCTTCCATTTACCTTCCCGGTAGTAGTAGGCTGGTCTGTCGGTGTCTTTGATCTTGTGGTCGAGCTTTCCCACCGCCTCCCCATACACCCCTTTCTCCTGATACTCCAGGAGGGGAAACAACGAAGTGCCTTGGAAGTTCTCATGCGGCTCCAGACCAAAAAGATCCAGGATAGTCGGCGGCAGGTCCAGTCCGCTGACGAGCGTGTTACACCTCCCGCCCTTGCCCTCCGGCGGGTTGATGATCAGCTGGGGCACATGCACCAGCTCCGAGTACATTTTGCCGTCATGGCTCAGACCTCCGTGCTCCCCGAACTCTTCCCCGTGGTCTGTGGTCATGATCACCGTGGAATCCGTCAACACTTTGTGTTTCTCTAGAATCTCGAACAGTTGTTTGGCACAGGTATTCACCTCGGATATATGGGCTTGATACAGTTTGCTAAGAAGCTGCACCGTCTCGGTATTACCGGCATCGCGAGGAAGGACCACCTCTTTAAACAGGGTAAGCATCTCCTCCTTGCTTATCTGGATCGAACTGTCCACTTGCTCGATGTACTGACAATCGGGCACGTAGGGTTCGTGCGTATCCATGTAATGTACCCAGAGAAACAGGGACCTACCTGTGTCAACGGTGTCCAGCCATCGGTCCACCCTCTCGTTAATTGCCTCTCCCGTAATATAGGGGCTTATATCATCCACCTCATCCTGCATCGAGTCGTAAAAGCTGTCCCAGCCTCGATTGTAGCCGAAATAGGCACTTAGGTAGGGATTGGAGTGAAAGGCGGCCGTGGTGATCCCCTGTGTTCCAGCCGCCTCCTTGAGTGCCTCGGAAATTATTGTTCGTTTTAAAGAGAGCTTCGGAGCTCGTGGCGTATCGAAAAAATAACTCGAGGTGAGGATGCCTGGAAACGAAGCCTGGGTGTAGGGGGCCACCGAGTGGGCTTGAGTGAAGACCAGGCTGTCTGAAGTCAGGGAATCGAGAAAGGGGGTCAGTCCACGGCTGTTTCCATACACACCCAGTGCATCCCTCCGGAGGGCGTCAATCGTAAATAACACTACATGTTTCATCATTTACTCCGTATAATTTTTATAGTATTAGATCAGGATCTCCAGCACCTCAGGACGGGCGTATTCAGCATATTTTAAAAGGATACTCCCCTTCAGATAGAACCAAGACATGTGGAGCATCAGTCCATCAATATGCCGCCGTTTACATCCAGGATTTCTCCAGTTATGAATGAAGCTTCGGGAGAAACAAGGAAGGAAACGGTTGCCGCTACTTCATCCGGCGTACCCATTCTTCCAAGAGGCACCAGGGGATTGATCGTCATCATTTTTTCAGGGCTGGTAGTGTCGTTTCTGACGGCGCCAGGAGCAACACAATTCACACGTATGCCGTACCTTGCTAGCTCAAACGCCAAAGATTTCGTCAGACTGATGATCCCCGCCTTGGATGCGCAGTAGTGCGCCTTGGTCGGCTCACCGGACGTGCTATATACAACGCGTCCAGATTTTCCTGTGAAAGAGCTGATATTTACAATGTTTCCCTTTTTCCGCGACAACATCCGCTTACCAACTGCTTTCATGCAGTTGAACACTCCTTTCAGATTGACTGACATGACCCTGTCCCACTCCTCATCTGGTATTTCAATGAAAGATGTCGAATCTGCAAAGACAGCTGCATTGTTAACCAGTATGTCAATCGGTCCTACCGAACTTTCTATGGCTTCCACCATTTCCTGCACCTCGCCCCAACAGGAGACATCTCCCAAGAAAACGCTGGCCTTCCCGCCATCCCGTACTATCGACTCCGCAGCATTGTCGGCTTCTTCTTTGTCGATATCATTTATGATGACGTACATCCCTTTCCGTGTGAGTTTGTAGGCAATGGCTTTTCCCAGTCCACGCGCCCCACCTGTAATCAGGCAGATCTCGTTCTCGGTGTACGTTTCCATCTCAGTCTCCCATCAATAGCTTTGGCAAAACCATTACCACCTGAGGAACAAACGTTATAAGAAGAAGGGTAAGAAAGAGTGGGATAATGAATGGTAGCGAGGCTTTGAATATTCTGAAAAAAGACAGCCCGGCGATATCCGAAATCACATAGAGAACCGGTCCTACAGGCGGAGTCAGAGCCCCTATCATAAGATTAAGAACCATCACCACTCCAAAGTGGACAGGATCTATACCCAGGGTCTGGATTAGTGGGTAAAAAATCGGGCCTAACAGAATAATCGAAGGTGTGATAGTAGTGAAACAACCCAGAACGAGAAGGATGATGTTGCTGATAATCAAGAATTGAGCAGGAGTTACGTCTCTCCTGATGATTAGATTTATCAATTGCTCGGGTACCCTCTCTCTGCTGAGAATCCAAGTAAAGACGCTGACGGTCGCAAGGATAAAAAGCACAGTTCCCAGGTTTTTCAGGACTTGTACGCATAAACCAGGAACATCAGAGAAACTAAGTTCTCTATAGACTATAAAACCAAGAATCACCGCGTACACAACCGCTATCGCCGCTGCTTCTGTTGGTGTGAATATTCCAGAAAATATACCTCCGAGTAAAATCACCGGAGTGAGAATTGGGAAGAATGCCTTCTTAAAGGATTGCCATAACTCTGAAAAACTCGCCATGCGCTCCCTCTTCGGGTAATCTCGTTTTCTGGCGATCAAGAATACAGCTATCATGAGCGTCACAGCCATTATCAAACCGGGTATGATCCCCCCGATAAAAAGTGCGCCAACCGATGCCTCGAAGGACATAGCATAAATTACCATAGGGATGCTGGGAGGTATGATCGGTCCGATTGTTGCGGAGGCGGCAGTTATCCCCGCGGAGAACTCATCGTCGTATCCCGCTTTTCTCATAGCCTCGATTTCGATCACGCCGAGACCACCGGCATCTGCAATCACATTCCCGGACATCCCGGAGAAGATAACACTGGCAAGAATGTTCACATGCCCCAATCCTCCTCTCAGGTGGCCAACTATGCAATTGGCAAAATTGAATATCCGCTGGGAGATTCCACCACTGTTCATCAGCAAGCCCATAAGTACAAATAGAGGGAAAGCTAGAAATGGAAAAGAATCAACTGATTCGATCATCAACTTTGGAATAATAAGTAATGGAATGTTTTGCTGGTAAAGATAAATCAGTGATACTATTCCAATACTTACAGCCAGGGGAATATTCAACAGAACAAGGATTACCAGGAAAATCAAGATTGTGGTGAACATAAAATGCCTCAGAGTTCCCTGGTGGGATGAATCCATATGATGATGACTGTAAGAAAAGCAAAAATAGGTATAATGAGATAAATAATACCTAAAGGAATTCTTGTTGCCGGAGCTATGATTCGCATCATTTTATTCGAAAAAATCAATCCGTGGACGATTAGCACGACACTGAAGACGGTGACCGTTGTTTTCGAGATCATGTTTGCTGCCATCCTGAGACCTATTGGCAGCTTTTTTGACAATATGTCGATCCGCATGTGTGTTCCGGAACGAAAAGAAAAATCCGCGCCGAGAAAGACCGACCAGATCAATATAATTCGTGCCAGCTCTTCGCTCCAATAAAGAGGAGCCCTCAATACGTAGCGGGTAAATACTTGAAGGAATAGCACAACAACCATCGACACCACGCAGATCGTTGCGACAATCCTTTCCAGAACATTGAAAATCCTTTCGTCAAGTCCGGGCATCCGCTTACGCCCCAGTCCAGGTGTATACTTGTCCGGGTTTCATAACCTTTACTTCGCTGTCGGGGGCTTTTTCGTTTACCAGGCTGACAAAACGATTGGGATCCTGCTCAAGAGCGGGGAATGTTCCAAAATGCATCGGTATGATTACTTTGGATCGAAGCCAGGCTGCAGCGAGTGCCGCGCCCCGGATACCCATAGTGTACTTGTCACCTATGGGCAGAATGCTGATATCCGGTTCATATAGTTCGGCAATCGTTTTCATATCAACGAAAACGTCGGTATCCCCCGCATAGTAGACGCTCACATTGGCAGAGGAGCCGGGATCAGAGAACCTCAGTATGTATCCGCACGAGCCGCCTCCAGGAAGGATTTTCTTTTCCGATTTCCATTCCTCACCGTACAGCTCGCATGTGTGGATAGCCTGTACCATGCTAATCGCAATGTTCTCTAGTTGTATGGATCCGCCTATATCCATGGTTATGGACTCTTTCTCTCGTTCTACTCCCTTGCTGTGAGCGTACCAACCGATATCCGGAGAACAGACGAGTTTTGCTCCCGTGCGTTTCACGATAGCTAATGCGTCTCCGAAGTGATCAAAATGCCCGTGGGTAACACAAACAATGTTAGCATCACGAATTTCCTCCAGCTGAGTAGTGCAAGAAGGATTATCAGTAATCCAGGGATCCATATATACAACAGTTCCTTGGTTATCTTGTATTTTAAAAGATGCATGTCCGAGCCATGTTATTGTTAGATTCATTTTCTTTCCTTCTACTGATCCAATTTTAATGACTATTAAACAAAGGGAGCAACGCACAGTTGCTCCCTCCTTACAAACCCTCAAGGGAAAAGTTATTGTTTATTTCTGGGCTTCTTGAACTCTTTCGTACAGTCCGGCTCCCCATGCATTTTCGAACTTCGCGGGAACATCCTTTACTGCTTGACGGAAAGCATCGAGGTCCGGTTCAATCACGCTCATGCCGGCTTCCTTTATCTGTTCAAGGAGTTCAGCTTCTTCTTCCTTGAAAAGACGCCGGCAGGTGTCTCCGTACACTTCTCCACCCTCAAGGAGAACCTTTTGATGCGATCCGGGCAAGTTTGCATATTTGTCTTCGTTGATGATCAACATCTCAGGATTTTGTGCATGTCCTGTCAGGATCAGATACTTCTGTACCTCGTAGAATTTCATGCTTGTAATCTGTTGCAGGGGATTCTCCTGACCATCGACCACGCCCTGCTGTAGGGCCAGATATAGCTCCTGGAAGGCCATCGGAGTTGGTGAGGCACCCATTGCGATGAACGCTTCGCGTCGATAAGGGATATTGGGAATTCGGATCTTCAGACCTTTGAGTTCTGCCGGGGTCTTAACTAGTGTCTTGGATGTGGTCAGGTGTCTCGCTCCCAGGTATCCAGTCCCGATTACTCTTATACCGTGATTGTTGCGCAGTCTTTCGTAGATCTCTTTCCCCACTGGATCTTTCACGACCCTGAACAAGGTCTCTTCTCCCTTGAACATAAACTCTGCTCCCCAAATGGCGAACGAAGGTTCGATTCTGCTGAGTAGTCCAGGACCGGCAGTGGCCATGTCGACCGTTCCAAGCATGACGTTTTCCGACAGATTAGCTCCCTTGCCCAGCTGGCCCCCGGGAAAAATCTCCAATATCAATCCGCCTTTTGTCTTCTGGTCTACATACGCTGCCATAGCTTCCAATGAGCGATGCGTGACGTGCATAACCGGGAATATATGCCCAATCTTAAGCACAACCTTTTCGACCGGCACCTCGACTTCCGGCTGTGCCGTTTCCTCTTTCTGTGCCGCGGCAAAGACGACGGCTGACGGTATAATCAAAGCCATTGCTACCACCAGGCACAGCCAAACCATTCTCTTGTCTTTCATTTCTTCCTCCTCGGTTCTTGGAATTATTAATCTATAGTCAGGACGGCCCTAACTATCTCTACTAGTTTCTTTCTTTCATCTGAGGCCAGTGCAGACACAGGTGATCTGGCATCCCCGACATCAATATTCCTTATCTTAAGGCACTCCTTGACGACCTGTGGGAAGGTTGCCATCGAGAATGCTCTGCGCAGGGGGATCAGTTGATTCTGTGCCTCCAAAGAAGCCTTGAGATCGCCCTTCAGAAAACTTTCATAGATTTTGACTGCCAATTCTGGTGCTACATTGGCAGTAGCAGAAATAGATCCCCTTCCGCCGTACATCAGAGTCGCAAGAATATAGTAATCGTGCCCGGATAGAACGCTGAATTCCGAATCGGTATGCATGATGTAGTCGACTGTGGAACTGAAATCGGCGCTGGAATTCTTTATTCCGATGATGTTTGGGATCTTCGACAATCGGCCAACTAGATCAGTACTCATTTGAAGTCCTGACCGTGCAGGGTTGTTGTAGAGAATGATCGGGATATTGACAGCCCTGGCAATCTGATAAAAATGCTCATACAGCTCCTGTTGGCTGGGGGAGATGAATGACGGCGTGATGATAGAAACAGCGTCGATTCCTACCTTCTCTGCTATCTGACTCAGCTTAATAGTGGCCCTTGTGGTATTCGTACCGGTACCTGCATAGATGGGGAGCTTATTTCCTACGGTTTCAATCGCCAGTTCCATCAATCGCACTTTTTCTTCAAACGATAGGGCATAGAACTCACCCTGGCTTCCCAGAACGAAGATCCCGTGAACTCCAGAATCAGCAAGATATAGAAGCAATTTTTTTAGTACGGGCTCGTTGATATTTGAATTTTTTGTAAAAGGTGTAACCGCAGCCGGTATTATTCCTTTAACTTTCAAAGACATTTCCATTTCCCTGTCATCTTACAACCCTTTAGGTTCCATAACTTTTCCAACTATACCTGTACATAGTTCAAAGATTTTTTTAGATCGCTGATATAAGACTCAACAATCCTCTCGCATGTGTTTCTTAAATGATCCCGCATGCAAATTTCGCTTCGTTCCTCATCTGTACTGAGCAGTGCTTCTATTAGCTCGAGATGCTCTCCCTTTGATTCTATTTCGATTTCGATACACCTCTTGGTAATGTTACGGATCAGTGCGGAAAGATCTTTTATTCTCTGGTAGTATTGGAATAATAAAGAATTCTTCGCTGTTATTGATATAAGTTCATGCAGTTTTCTCCCGATTGAAATCCCTACCGAGGTATCTTTTTCTATTTCAACTTCTTCAAGTTCCCTCTTTAGCTTTTTCAAGTCCGCGGCTATATGATCATCGATATTGTGGCATGCAAGACGAGTAAGCACGCATTCTATTGCCTCACGAACCTGAAAAATCTCAACGATTTCTTTTATCGAAAGTGTTTTGACTGCATATCCTTTAGATTTATGAAGATCGAGTAATCCTTCCGAAACAAAACGCTGTAGAACTTCTCGCATTGGCGTTCTGCTGATTTGATATCTGTTGCAGAGTTCTCTTTCCACAAGCCATTGTCCTGCTGTAAGTTCATCTCGAATTATTTTCTCTTTTATGTTTTTATATATTTGTTCTTTTCTCACATCGGTATACCAATATTATAGTTTGGTATACCAATTATAGAATAACATATTCATTCTGTCAATACTTATTATTGCTCAGGCGATTGCCTTCAAATACATTGTGCGCTATGGGGATTCCGTCCCTGCACAAATAATCCAAAGCCTGGGAGAATATGGCAGAACAACCGCTGGTAGATAATCCGAGAGTGAAAAAATTATAAATAGATTGACAAAAAATATGTAACGGTATATAAATAAAATACTATCGAAAATCAATTGGTATACCATGAAAAATAACAAAATCTATACTGACATTAAATATAAAATTCTTGATGAGGAATTTCGGCCAGGGCAATGGATTGTCGAAAGGGAACTTTGCAATGAGTACGGGATCAGTAGAACGCCATTAAGAGAGGCACTGCAGAGACTAGTATCCGAGGGCTTTCTTTCGCTGCAGAGATCAAAGGGATATCTAGTCAATAAGCTCTCGACTGAGGAGATAATAAAAATATTTCAAGCCCGTGAAGCAGTTGAATGTATGCTGGCGAGCCTTGCGTGCCATAATGCAACTGACGACTTTATTGCCCGATTGAAAGAACTCGAAAAGGAACTGGAGATTATAGATATTGAGCAAAACAGTGAAAACGGTACTGTTATCGGCAGCAAACTGCATAGTCTCATAGCAAAAACGGCAAATAATCCAATCCTCTATGAGTATTATCAGA